>Ga0116231_10012244_pt1 | contig 12713 bp, 6 predicted proteins | sample S1TSphgellanicum_2_FD_89695 | JGI IMG/M metagenome (GOLD analysis project Ga0116231, IMG submission 89695) | Host-associated microbial communities from peat moss isolated from Minnesota, USA - S1T2_Fd - Sphagnum magellanicum MG | ecosystem: Host-associated > Plants > Peat moss > Unclassified... | reverse complement strand
TTGTTTCAATAGGATAAATAATACTAGGATCATGTAATTTATCAAAGTCCTCTCTAACTTTCAATGCATATTTGAGGTTCACTCTATATTGTCTTTATTTAATAGGTTGAGCTTTTGTTGTGAATTCAATCTTATGTTCACATATTTATACAAGAATCCATTTTAATTCCTTATAACTCCAAGTGAATACATCCTTCTAATTTGTTAACACATTTTTAATTTGTCTAAAACACAATCGGTAATATTACATTAACTAATACATTTTGAGACTTTGCCTTATTTCCCAAATTCATTTTCATTAATTGTTCCTGAAACATTGCAATCCATCCAACAATTTATTTTTTTAATAATTATTTGAGTAGTTTCATAAAAATATACAAGATAATTAGATTTTTGTTATGGCTATAACATGTCATAATCACTTTCCCTTAAGAAATATGATAAATCTAATGCCATTTCTTGTATAGGCCATAACTCTAACAACACTTTATATAACTTTTCTTTTTCTTGTTATGATAGACCTTCTTCACAATCAAACTCATTGTCCAAATTCTTAGGTTGTGTAGATGATTTTACATTCACATGTTTAATGGTACTAAACGTCACTATTATTATTTCCAAAGTAATTGTAAAGGTGTTATCACCCCAATTATGATGAGCCTTTGCCTATTTTAACCATGGTTTTACTAGAAGCATGGAATATCCTTCAATTCCATGTTCCATATTCAACACAATAATTGAATAAACATAGCCTACTAAGTCAATTTTCAAGTTCCTAATGAAACCAATTAGCTACACCTTCCATTTGTCAACCATCATTATTGCAAAGGGAGCTAGTTGAGGTCTTCTCAACCCAAGTTTCTTTCTTAAACTCTCCAAAATATTGTTCACATTGGATCCTCCATGTAACAACAAGTCTTTCACTCCATACTTTCCAAGTCAAATTCGAAGTACTAACATGTTCAATCTTTGTGTTGGTGATTTTGCAAACATTTGCAATTGGCATTCCTCATATTTTTTATAATGACTTCTTTCTCATCTTTCTCAACTATGGACATACTTTAAAACTTGTCTCAATTTCACTTCCATCTTCAAATTCATCACAAACTCAAGTAACTCCTCAAAATTATTTGTTGAACACCTAGTTTGAGTTTCATTGCCCATAACCTTTGATTCGCCAAACTTGTTTGATTTACCAAACATATCAACTCTTCTTGTTGATTTATCACTTTGTTGACTTCTTAACAAAATAAATTATTTGTCATTTTGATTATTGTAATCAACTTGTCAACATTGATGACAAGTTAACTCCTTTCATTGTCTTACCATCTTTGGTCATGTCAACATCCTTTGTCAACTTGTTATCTTTAGTCATGTCAATTTCCTTTTTTGACTTGTCATCTTTTGTCATTTTGATTTTGTTTTATCAATTTGCCAACATTTGTTAGTTTGTTATTATTTTATTGACATGCCACTTCGTGCTAATTTGATATGACTTTTTGACTTATCTTCAGTAATAAATATCTTATTACCACTTGGTAAATTAGTTCCCAACATAGCCATTTGCAATGGTACATATCCTTCTGACCCCTTTGACGAAGATTGGATTGATTCCAAGTCAATAGAACTTAGTCAATCATCAATAGGAAGATTTAGACAGATTTGGCTATGAGCTAAATATGGAATTAGAAAAAAATTTAACATCTATTTTTTGGCTACCTACTTGAACCATGTATGGAATCTGACAATTTTTCTTGGAATTTGGTTGAATTTTGGCTATTGAGAATTTCAAAAAGCATTTGATTTTACCACTTTTAAAATTATGACTTAAGCTTTTTGGTAAAAGAAAGGTAGGTGCAGGATGTGAACAAAAGTCATGATGAAGCTAATGGGAGAAGCCAGAGGGAAAAAACAAAGCGTGTTTGACAAGTCTCAAGGTGACATGCATATTCTATCCTCAATTACGAGTAGAAAATAGACATGTGTTCAAGAAATAAAGTAATGAATTGTTCAGTGGCCACGAAATCGGTAAAGCGCGTATGCTACAATCACGGCAAAACCCTTCTAGAAGATTCTAGGGGAGGAGAAAATGAAGAAGAAACATTCGTGAGAAAAGTTGAAAACGAGTAGAGAAGAGTGTGAGAATTCCAGGGAGATCGTGAGGAGGAGGGGTTGGTGTTCTTTAAGGAGAAGTAATGGAAAAATCAGCTTGTGGGAATATTTGTGATGAGATAGAAACCCATCATACCGTGTGTATGCTATTGGGATGGCAAAGGATATTTGTAGCAGGTTTTATGAGAGCAAAAGGTTAAGAGAAAATATTTATGAGAGTGGCGAACAAAAGGAATTTCAATACTGGGAAATATGGAATTAGCCCTCAAGAGGGACTAGCTCTCTCCCTTTTTTTGGGTTCTTGTGGACTGTGGGTCTTTTGGCCTTTCTTTCGCCTTCTCTTTTTGTCTCCCCTGTGATGGTTCTGGTCATCAATATTTTATTGGATTTTTGTCTCCCATAAACAATTTTAAAAAATGGAAAATTCATATGGCTTCAAAGGAAAAGGAGTTGATCTTTCACAAGGGCCACTAAAAAAAATTAAAAATGTTGTGCAGATCCATGCTGTGATCAAGACACCTATGGTCCCAGCTAAAAATGCTCCTTCAAGCTTTGGATGGCACAACAATGTGGTGCTTGTTCTTAATTTTATGATGAGCTTTCTTTGCACAGTTTTTTCTTGGGCTTTCACAAGTTACAGGTTGAAGCTTGATTTTTCTTTTCTTTTTTTTCTTTCGTTTGGGTGTTGACAACCCTCCTTGACCCTTACAACCACAATATCTTATTGTCCTCACAAAGCATCAGGACAAGGAGGTCTAGTTCAGATTTGAACTCCCAACTAGCAACTTTGCAACCATACCCTTTAACCACTAGGGTAGTTGAATATCCCCAATCATTTACAAGCTTCCTTGTCATACATTTCACTTTGCCTACTTTCTAGTTTGGTTGTTTAAATAAAATAATATGAAATGATGTTAAAATAATAGGAAATGGAGTCATCATAGTAGCCTCTTACATTAGGCCAATGACTCACTTGTTATAACAAGTAGAATTTGTGAAAGGGAAATTTGTCAATTGACATTGACTAAAAATATAGTGGACTTTGAAGGATTGGGAAGTTTCATTATAGATTATGAGTTAAGTTCAATGTGTAGTCTTAATCCAACAACCTAAAGCAAATTATTAAAATGCTCTTGGACCTTCTTATTGGGTTTGTGACCCAATTCCTTAGGACTTAAAGCCTTTAGTGGCCCAAGTGTTGGGGAAAATATCATGAAATAAAAATGAACCAAACTAGATGGCTAAGTTGATCAACCCAAGCTTTCAAGAATCCAATTCTTAGCCATAACTTTTATTGATTGGCACATGTTCCACCTACTATGTAACAATATTTATTTATTGAACTAGGAAACTTTGAGGTCTATCACACATGTGAATGATCTTCATTTGTAAGTCATGCAAGATAGATTTGGTATTCTCCAATTCACCTATTATTCATGTCTTGTTAAACTTAATTTCTTCAATTTTTATTTATTTATTTAATTACTATACTTTTTATATTGCATTTCTTTAATTTAATGTATAGTCAAATCATTTTCAAGAGATGTTTGAGGAATTGCATTCACTCTTTTTCATTTTCTTTGCAGAAATATCTAGTGCATGATTTAAATCCCACGTGCAATTCCAAAAATCCAAACTTGACCATCATTTTTTTTCATGGGATTGCTTTTGGTACAAATGATAAATAAAAGGAAACATGAACAACATTCCCCACCAAAAATTTAAAAAAATGCATATGTTGGCTAGAAAAATAGCTACTTGAATATTTGAAAAACAATGTTCAAATTTTGTCATTGTCTTATGTTTCTAACATTGTGACAAGTGTTCACAATGATGTGATTGAAATTGGCAAAAACCTCATTCAAAATTTGGTTACAAATTCAAGGTGTGACAATCTTTTCTATTTAAGACACATTAATTACTCCTCCTTGTGTACATTAAAGATAATTGCTTACATCTTTAGAATCTCTTAAATGGTTTGCATGAGTTAATTGTTCATGTGTGTTATTATTATGTTACACACCAATAAGTTCCAATTTATTTGAATTATTAGATTCGTGTAGGAGAAAATAAAATGAGGCTTGCATGCACATATTCATGGTTGAGGATAATAGCAAAGTCAATGTTCATTATAAGTTCATGGTACAACTAGTTTGGTTTTGATAGCAATTTTTAGTTTGAATTTTTTGAAGTTTTATCTTTGGTAATGCACTTGAATTTAATTAATTATATTGTTACATGTGTAGAAAGTTTGCATCCATTTGATTGCAAAAAATAAATTTCAAACCAAGTGTGTGTGTGTGTGTGTGTATATATATATATATATAATTAATTTTTTTCAATAGTATTTCCAAGGTAACACATAGAAGACAAGTTGTACATTAACACAAGAATGTAAACACTTGCATGTAATTGAACGTATGGCTTAGGTCATGTGTCAATTGCCTATTGGCCCAAGTATAATAGGATAAATTGTTTATGCTAATACAATGTTGATAATGAAATTTTGGTGCATTGTTGAATATTTTGTAGTTATCAATCCTTTTGGGATGGACCAGTGACAAAAAATGGCCATGTCCCATTGGTTTGGACAACCGTGATTTAACTTAATAAAAGGGCTTTAGTTTAATCTTTTTAATTATTTAGTTGTGCAAGTTAAATTTTTTTGAAAAGTTGAAAAGTAGTTTCAACTTTATAATTAACTATTAGTTTTAATTAGTTGTTGAATTCCATACCTACATAGACCTTTATTTTAAACTCCGTATATATACAATTTCTAATACTGGAAAGTGTGTAGAATGTATGCATGGAATCAAATTCAATTTTTAAATTCAACCCAAAGGTTTTTGAATTTGAAAAAAATGTGCCAAAATTGAAACCACAGGGTGTAAAAATTGGAGAAATTGGGCTTAAACCCACACTTGGTGAACCTCCAAATAAGTTTAAAGTGCCAAGTTTGGGATTGAAGGTTCTTTTAAAAAGGAAAAAATCACATAACATTCATATCCACCTCTTCCTTTGCCATTTCCACTTTAACCTCGTATCCCAATAAAAATACATAATTATCATGGAGAAAAAATATTGTTCCTTTTCACCTTGAGGTTCCTAAGGTTCAATGTTGTCTTAAATGCATATGACTAAAGATCTATCCAAAGTCTATGAAATTCTTCACAATGTGACACACAATCTTTCCCCAACATGGATTATATCAAATAGTGGGCATTGGTCAAACCTAACTTATAAGCATGTTATCGATAGTTGAAGTTTTCCAAATGGACATTGCCTTGTATACAACAAACTATGAAAAACACACAATGCAATGACAAACTTGAAAGGTCAATAACATAATTTGCTAGCAATATGGATATGGAACTTTTAAGGGTTCAGTACAATAGTAGGATGAGATTTATCCTTTTAAGCGTTCATGTGCAAGTCTTGGAACTTGAAACAACAATATGTGTGGAAGTCCTATAGGTTGTGATGGTGACATGTGTAGTGGAGGAATTTCGTGATTCATGAAGGCTTCCCAAGGAAAAATGGTAGGGTAACATTTCAACTTTTTCAAATTTCATGATCACTTGTTAGTTAATCTTTCCATTGCAACTTGATGGCATGTTTTGTTGTGTTGCATTCAAGATCATATTTTAGTGTTTCTAGTTTCTTGTATGCCTAGACTCCACATTGACAAAATTGTTGTTTGATGCATCTTTTTAATTTACTGTATTTAGAATCAAATCCTAATGTCCATAGTTGTTTGCAACCATGGAGTGGCATAATGATGAGGTTACAACAAATGTGGACTTTCGGAAGGTATGTTTGAAACTAGATTTGTTTTTTATTGCAATCGGTAGCTTTCGGCTTTGTTTATGGCTTGTTGAATGACAATGCTTGGGATATTAGAATGTCACAATGTCAAGAAGTTGAATTTCAAATCAACATCACATTCATGTTTTTGTGTTTTTAGAGTTATTCCTTATTTGTTGCTTGTAGATCAATTTTTTTTCTCTTTGTGTGTGGGTGTCAAATCCTGAGTGGTGTTGTGTTTGTTAATGTGCATTCCAAACTACAAGTTCTATTTGATTTCATACGTTTTAAAATTCATCCTAGAGTTTTGTAATTTTTGAAGTTTTTTGTATCTATAGAATTTGAGATTTGTTTGTCAATCAAGATAATAATTCACAAAACTTATAAACTTCAACCATCTACACTATTTAGTGTTTTTTCCATCTCCAAAATATGGTGCCCTATCAAATTTTAATGAACTTAAGTTTTTATTTGTTTGAATCCTTTGCACAACTAAACCTATCTCATAACAATGCAAACCTACAAATTAGGCAATACCTACCTTGTCTTCCATTTGATCACCCATGATCTTGATGTTTATTGCATTTGTGTTTGTGCCTGATTGATCTTGAAAAGGACATGAAAAGGTTTGTGATAAAATTGTTGCAAGCCCTTTAAGATATCCTAAAATATATCATTATTGAACCAAAGAAGGTATTTTCTTGGTTTATTAGAGTTTCGATTATTTTGGTCAAGTGTGTGACCCTTTTTTTTTTTGTTAAATGTGTGACCCTTTTTTTTTGGTTGTAAAATTATGCCAGTCCTGTTTTAGGCTTTTACAAGGAGAAACTTGGTTTCATGAAGTTGAATTACACAAAGATGCCTTTAAATAAAAAAATAAGGATATAGATTTGTATAATGATTGAAGTGTCTTTTGTTTTGCATGGTTATGAAATAAAACAAACATAGATTGACAAGTCTTCACATCCAGTAATCACAAAACCTTCCATGTTGAAGCATTTGTTGTCACAATGCTACATTGTTCAAAATCTAGTCGCTAGTCAAATTTAAATATTGAAAAAGAAAATTAACAACTTGAACATACAACACACTAAATTTGGAGTTAGCCGGTTATAAACATACACAAATTATGATAGCCACATCTAAAAATAATAATTTTCTGTGTAGCCAACCGGATCCACTTGCCCCCAAAAATAAAAGAATCAGCTTGACATACAAACCATCACAATTTGTTCCTACCAAACCTATCACACAAATATTTGTCAACACTTGTGTAAAAGAGCAGCAGCAGCAGACATGACTGTGGTGACACAGTCTCCGAACAACAATTGGCCGAAATTTGGTGATTTGTTAATGGAAAAAAGGGAATTATCGCTAGGAAAGGGCATTAGTGTAGGCTTTTTCACAATTTATTCAAAAAGACTGGTAAATACTGCAGCCCTATGATATAAAACTCAAAGACCAAAAATCAGCAATTGTTCCTTATTGCAGACAAAACTACAATCTGTTTTCTTTATGCCTGACTGCCCAATTGCCTGATCCGGATGTCTCTGGTGATGAGCGGACACATCTTAGTGCTGCCCACATACAAATTTTGTGTCTTATTATCCATGCTTCTGGTGTATAATAGACAGTAGGAGGCAAGATATTAGCCTTTAATGCCTGTTACACAATTATAATGCCTCCTAGTGTCTATTACACACCTAAAAGTGTGCATATCAAGACCCAACATTTATCTTTGGGGCATCATACACTTTGTTATAAAAAGATGGATTGGGCCAAGGCAGCAAAGAGAAAAAAGATGCCGACAGTACTTTTGAACTGTCCGCAATAAGGAGCCGGTGTTGATGTAAAGTCGTGCTAGGAATAAGGGGAGTCATTGTACTACACCGTGTATGACCATCTACTCATGAATCCGTGTGCAAATGCGCCACATGAAACGAGAACCCATCAGCGCACCATCCACTGGATGCCTGTTATTCCTCAGTAGGGGATGAATCTCAACTGGGTAATATTTTTTTTCACCTTGGTAACCAATTCTGTAAGAAATAAGTCTCATACATAGCTAGATAAGTAGGAAAATAGGTAACTACTAACTAAGTAGATGGTTTATACATAGGTGAGGGCTGTTTTTTCTACCTATCTACTAACAACCTACCCACTCAGCTAAGTACCATGGTTAGCTAGGGAACTGGAACTCAACAGAAAACTGTTTCCTGACCACTTACCATCCATCCTTCATGGTGCACTGGTGGGTCCTGGTTCACTGTGGCAGTACAAATGGAACTAGCCGAGAAAGTGAGCAGACTTAAATTAATCAATATCGTCCAGGAAAAAAAGGCAGGCGGTTGTAGAGGATAGGTGGAAGGGGAGGAAAATATATTGCACCACTAATGAGCATCCATTTGTTGAATCAGTGTGTAAATGGAAGTAGCCGAGCAAGGGAGCAGACTTATATTATTAAGCAATATTGTCCAGGAAAAAGGGCCGCGCTTGTAGAGGGTAGACTAAATCACTTGTAACCAAAAAAGGTTTCAGTGGCCAAATTGTTGGGGATCAAAAAAATTTGGTCATGATACAAATGGTTTACGAAAATTGGTTTTAGTCACCATTTGAAAAATCTTGATTGTTATATGGCGATGAAAATCAACTATGATGATCGAAAGTTGACAATCGAAATTTTTTGATCACTAATACAAACTAAAATCACTTTCAGTCACCATACATAATGAGTTCATCCTGTGTGTACAATGGATTGTGTGTTAGTCCTAATGGACATGATTGATGTGTGAAGATGGATGTTGAGATGATGTGTGACAAAAAATGATGGTGTTCCATCGGTTTGGACAACTCTGGTTTAGCTTAGTAAAAGGTTTTAATTTAATCTTTTTCATTATTTAGTTGTGCAAGTTGAATTTTTTGAAAAGTTAAAAAGTAGTTTCAACTTTATAATTAACTATTAATTTTAATTAGTTGTTCAATTCCGTACATACATAAACCTTTATTTTAAACTCTCTATATATACAATTTTTAGCATTGGAAAGTGTGTATAATGTATGCACAGAATCAAATTCAATTTTTGACCTCAACCCAAAGGTTTTTGAACTTGAAGAAAATGTGCCAAAATTGAAACCACAAGGTGTAAAAATTGGAGAAATTGGGCTTAAACCCGCACTCGATGAACCTCCAAATAAATTTAAAGTGCCAAGTTTGGGATTGAAGGTTTTCTTAAAAAGGAAAAAATCACATAACATTCATATCCACATCTTCCTTTGCCATTTCCACTTTAGCGTCCTATCACAATAAAAATATATAATTATCGTGGAGGAGAAATATTGCTGCTTTTCACCTGGAGGTTCTTAAGGTTCAATGTTATTTTAAATGCATATGACTAAAGATCTAACCAAAGTCTATGAAATTCTTCACAATGTAATATAATATCTCCCTAACATGGATTATGTCAAATAGTGGGCATTGGTCAAACCTAGCTTAGAACCATGTTGTTGATAGTCAAAGTTTTCTAAATGGACATTGTCTTGTATTGGACAAACTATGAAAAACACACAATGCAATGACAAGCGTAAAAGGTGAAAACATAATTTGCCACCAATATGGATATGGAACTTTTAAGGGTTTAATACAATAGTAGGATGAGATTTATCCTTTTAAGCGTTCATGTGCAAGTCTTGCAACTTGAAACAACAATATGTGTGGAAGTCCTATAGGTTGTGATGGTGTCATTTGCAATGGAGGAGTTTCATGATTCATAAAAGCTTTTAACAGAAGAATGGCAGGGTAGCATTTCAACTTTTTTAAATTTCATGATCACTTGTTAATTAATCTTTCAATTGCAACTTGATTGTTATTTTGTTGTGTTGCATTGAAGATCATATTTTAATGTTTGTAGCTTCTTGAATGCCTAGACTCCACATTAACAAAATTCTAGCTTGATGCATCTTTTTAAATTACTGCATTTAGAATCAAATCTAAATGTCCATACTTTTTTGCAACCATGGATTGGCATAATCATGAACAACAAATGTGGGCTTTTGGAAGGTATGTGTGAAATTATATTTGTTTTTTTATTGCAATCGGTAGCTTTTGGTTTTGTTTATGGTGTGTTGGATGTGAATGCTTGGGATGTTAGAATGTCACAATGTTAAAAAGTTGAATTTCAAATCAACATCACACTCATGTCTTTTTGTTTTTAGTGTTATTCCTTATTTGTTGCTTGTAGATCAATTTTTTTTCTCCATGTGTTGGTGTGTCAAATCTTGAGTGGTGTGGTGTCTGTTAATGTGCATACCAAACTACAAGCTCCATTTGATTTCATAGGTTTTTAAATGCATCCTAGAGTTTTGTAACTTTTGACGTTTTTTGTAGCTACAAAACTTGAGATTTGTTTCGCAATCAAGATAATAATTCACAATACTTGTAAATTTCAATCATCTACACTATTTAATGTTTCTTCCATTTGCGAAATATGGTGCCCCATCAAGTTTTAATGAACTTAAGTTTTTATTTGTTTGAATCCTTTGCATAGCTAAATTCATCTTATAAGGATGCAAACCTACAAACTAGGCAATACCTACCTTGTCGTCCATTTCATCACCCATGATCTTGAGCTTTATTGCATTTGTGTTTGTGCCTAATTGATCTTGCAAAGGAAACGAGAAGGTTTGTGATAAAATTGTTGCAAGCCCTTCAAGACATCCTAAAAATATATCATTATTGAACCAAAGAAGGTATTTTCTTGGTTTGTTAGAGCTTCGATTATTTTGGTTAAATGTGTGACCTTTTTTTTTGGGTTGTAAAATTATGCTAGTCCTCTTTTAACCTTTTACAAGGATAAACTTGGTTTGATGAAGTTCAATTACACAAAAGATGCATTTAAATAAAAAAAATAAGGATGTAGATTTGTATAATGATTTAATTATTTTTTTTGTGCATGGTTATGAAATAAAACAAGCATAGATTGACAAGGCTTCACATCCAATAGTCACAAAACCTACCATGTTGAAGCATTTCTTGTCACAATGCTACATTGCTCAAAATCTAATAGCTAGTCAAATTTAAATATTGGAAAAAAAAATTAACAACTTGAACATACAACACACTAAATTTGGAGTTAGGCGGTTATGAACATACACAAAGTATGAGAGCCACATCTAAAAATAATAATTTTCTGTGTAGGCAACTGGATCCGCTTGCCCCCCAAAAATTAAAAAAACCACCTTGACATAGAAGTAGTCACAATTTGATCCTACCCAACCTATCACACAAATTTCAAAAAATTAACATTGGTGACAAGCATCCATGGATATATTTGGCCTTAATTGTAAACACTTGTGTAAAAGAGCGGCAGCAGCAGACATGACTGTGGTGACGCAGTCTCCAAATGACAATTGGGCGAAATTTGGTGATTTGTTAATGGAAAAAAAGGGAATTATCGCTAGAAAAGGGTATTAGTGTAGCCTTTTTCACAATTTATTCAAAAAGACTTGTAAATGCTACAGCCCTATTATACAAAACTCAAAGACAAAAAATCAGCAATTGTTCCTTATTGCAGACAAAACTAGTATCTGTTTTCATTTTCCCAGACTGCCCAATTGCCTGATCCAGATGTCTCTGGTGATGTGCAATCTTGGTGCTGCCCATATACAAATTTTGTGTCTTATTATACATGCTTTTGGTGTATAATAGACAGTAGGAGGCAAGATATTAGCCTTTAATGTCTATTACACAATTATAATGCCTGCTAGTGTCTATTACACACCCAAAAGTGTGCATATGAAAACCCAAAATTTATGTCTGGGCATCATACACTTTTTCTTAAAAAGATGGATTGGGGAAAGGGCAGGAAAGAGAGAAAAGATGCCGACAGTACTTTTGTAATCTCCAGAAAAAGGGCCCATTGCTGATGTACAGTCACGGTAGGAAGAAGTGGAGTCGTTGTACTACACCGCGTATGAGCATCCGTCGGTGATCCGTGTGCAAATAACTGGGCCACATTAAACGAGCACCCACCAGCGCACCATCCACTGGATGCCTGTTATTTACTCAGTAGTGGATGAATCTCAACTGAGTTAATATATGTTTTCACCTTGGGGACCAATTCTGTAAGAAATAAGTCTCATACATAGCTAGATAGGTAGGAAAATAGGTAACTACTAACGAAGTAGATGGTTTATACATACGTGAGGGCTGTTATTACTACCTATCTACTAACAACCTACGAGCTGAGCTAACTACCATGGTTAGCTACGGAACTGAAACTCAACAGATAACTGTTTGCTGACCACTTACCATCCATCCTTCATGGTGCACTGGTGGGTGTTGGTTCGCTGTGGCCGTGCAATTGGAACTACCAAGAAAGTGAGCAGACTTAAAGTAATCAATATTGTCCCGGAAAAAGGGACGCGCTTGGAGAGGGTACACTAAATCATGGACAAGCCCTTTCAGAGAGGCTGAAACGAGAAGAAGTACATTGTGGGCTTGGCACTTGCACTGGTGCACATCAACTGAGTACCTAATAGTTTGATTCATTTCAAAATTCTTCACTTTAATTGTTTTCTGTCTTTTTTTGCATTGGCAATTTTGATTGAAATGAGAGATTTTACACTTTGGGCTTCTCACTTGCACTACTAGTGCACGTCAAGTAGTGACCTCATTCTTTCCCAACCACTTGGGGCTGGGTTTGTATGTCTTTTTTCGTCTTCCCTCGTACGGGCTTGAAGGGGAACGCGGGGGGGGGGGGGGTGCGGTTTTGTTTTCTTTTGTTGGTGGGGGGGCGGATT
>Ga0116231_10012243_pt1 | contig 12713 bp, 4 predicted proteins | sample S1TSphgellanicum_2_FD_89695 | JGI IMG/M metagenome (GOLD analysis project Ga0116231, IMG submission 89695) | Host-associated microbial communities from peat moss isolated from Minnesota, USA - S1T2_Fd - Sphagnum magellanicum MG | ecosystem: Host-associated > Plants > Peat moss > Unclassified... | reverse complement strand
TCGTAGCGCTTTGCGGGAGCATATTGACGATGCCAGGCCTGCCCCGGCATCCCGCTGCCAACGATATTTTTCTGAGCGAAGACGGCGAAATCTGGGGTCTTAGCTGATTAATCGGCATGCATTAAAAAGCGGCCGCTTTTTTAGCGCGGCCAACCAGGTTTCTACAGTTTTGCCTAAGTCTCGCCTTCTTGCTTTCGCAGGCGGCCAGCAGCGTTCTGCAGAAAAGACCCGTTTTCGTCTCGGGTCGTCATTAGGATGCACTTGCCGCGGTCGGACTGACAGCGCAGGATCGATGTGATACGAAGCCAAAACGAGGATGCTTCTTTCATCTCTCGTGACCGGGCAGGGGGTTTGTGACATTTTAGTGACGAATAGCTGGGCTTTGAGCAGCGCAGGCTCGGTCCGAAAACACAACGAGGACAATCTGCTGAGCCGACCGGATCTTGGCTTATGGGTGGTGGCGGATGGGGCCGGCGGTCATCAGTCCGGCGCGATGGCGTCGAGCATGATTGTTGACCGGCTCAATCAGCTGGCAGGTGATTTCCCGATATCCAGGATGGCTGAGCTGGTGTGCGAGGTGCTGCGTAGCGTGCACGCGCAGTTGCGCACCAACGCCCGGGCGCGAGGTCGTGAAGTGGTTATTGCCTCGACTTTTGTCGCGCTGATATTGCGGGACGACCGATTCGTCTGCCTATGGGTCGGGGATTCCCGCGCTTACCTTCTGCGTCAAGGCGAACTGCGCCAGATCACCAAAGATCACAGCCTGGTGCAGGAACTCGTCGATCTGGGTCAATTGGCGGCGGCGGATGCCGATCGGCATCCGCATGCAAACGTCATCACCCGCGCCGTCGGAGCCGCTTCCGACGGCTTGGAGCTTGACCAGACTGGCGGAGCCATTGAGCTCGGCGATCGCTTCCTGCTCTGCAGCGACGGGCTGAGCAAAACGCTTGATCTGAACGAGATGATCAGGCTTATGAGCTCGACCGATGCAACGCCCCCCTCCCAGCAGCTGATCGATGCAGCGCTCGCGCGGCATGTGAGAGACAATGTAACGGCGATCGTCGTGGAGATTCCGCGCCAGTAATATCGTGGAGATTCCGCGCCAATAATATCGTGGAGATTTCGCGCCAATAGTATCGTGGAGGGCAGTGCACATCATACAGGAAATCACTCGTAGCTGATCTGGGAAATTCCACGCAAAACAGCCTTGACGTATCGGCCATTCTTGCTGGCTTTTGCTAACCTTCGCCTATAGATATTATCACGAGCCAATGATGAACACACAATCTTGTTGACGAAGGTGGGGCGGAATTACGTAAATAGCGTCTTGCTTGGCATTCGCATTGCAACTATGGGCGGCCTGGCAATTTTGATCGTGCCGCGTATGGCGCTGGCCAGTGGCATCTCGGCCCTGCAGAGCTCCCCGCTATCGCATATTGCGCCGGTGACGCCGCCGCCGCTCGGCCGTGGCCTGCCGAATTTTCAGACCCCTTCGACCGAGGGCACCCTGCCGGCGGTGATGATACCGGTCGGCTCGGTCACCATTATTGGCGCCACGGCTTTTTCATCTGTTCAGCTTGATGCCCTCACAGCCGGCATCGCGCATCGACAAGTTCCGCTCTCCAGGCTGGAATCGGCGCGACGCGGTTTGGTGGCGCTGTATCGCGACCGGGGCTTTGTGCTCTCAACCGTATCGATGGATATCGATGCACAAGGAAATGTACGATACATCGTCACCGAGGGACATATTGTCGCGGTTCTGCTTTCGCAGAATATCGGGCCAGTAGGCAATTTGGTCCTCGCCTTTCTCGACCATCTGACCGATGAGCGCCCGGTGTCGGAAGCCTCGTTAGAGCGCTGGCTTTTGCTGGCGCAGCAGATTCCCGGAATATCCGTCCACGCGGTGTTGCAATCAGACAGTGACGATCCCGGCGCACTGACCCTGGTTGCCGAGGTATCGCGCCAGACGATCTCCCTGCTTGGCACCGCCGATAACCGCGCTTTCCCGGAAACCGGACCGGCGGAGGGTCTCGGGGTCGTGGATTTTAATTCCTTCACTGCCCTTGGCGATCAGACCGAAATTTCCTTGTTTCACACCAGCGGAAACACGGATAATTTCGGCCAGGCGGCAGAGAGCTTTTTCATCGGCAAAGATGGCTTGCGCTTGCGGCTTTACGGCGGCGCTGGGCGGGCATGGCCGAGCGGTACGTTGCGGGAAGCCGATTATCAGAACAGCATCGAGGTTTTTGGCGCGGCACTTTCCTACCCGGTATTGCTGCGCCGCAATCAGAGCCTCAATCTAAGCCTGCATTTCGATGGCACCGATAACCTTGCCAGCACCGAGGATTTGCGCGCCGGTTCGGATAACGTGCGGGCAGTGCGGCTGTTTTCGCAATATGCGTGGCAGGATCTATGGTTGGGTGACAGCCGAAGCGGCATCAGCGTTATCAATTTTGGGGAATCCGAGGGCCTGCCGATTCTGGGTGCCGCACCGGATGGCCGGGCAGTCGGGGTCTCAAGCCGATTTGATGAAAAAACCGATTTCTGGAAACTCAACTTCTCAATCTCGCGGATCCAAACGTTGCTAAATCCGTTTCCACAATCAACGGTTGCGTTGCGGCTGGAAGCGGGCGGGCAATATACCGACGATATTCTGCCGAGTGCGGAAGAATTCGAACTGGGCGGCAGTCGATTTACCCGCGGCTATTATTCCGGCGAAGTCACCGGCGACACAGCCCTTTACGCGACCGCGGAATTGCAATTCAACACCGGTGCACGTTTCAACATCCTCGCCTTGCCGGTCGATCTGGGTGCGCAATTCTACAGTTTCTACGACTATGGCGAGAGCTGGTCGAATTTGACCTCCGACCTCAACCACAGGTTGGCATCAGCCGGGCTTGGCGTTCGGCTCGGGATCACGCAGCAAATCGAAATCGATGGCGAGATGGATAAGCGGCTGGTGACGCAGCTCGATGCCGCCGACCCGAATAATCCGCCGCTCTCCGGCACCGCAATCTACTGGGGTGCAACGGTACGATATTAGACAAAATGGGATATTCCAGGTTGTCCCGTGCGCTGCTAAAGCGCAAAAAGATCACATAACTGCACCGCGTGCACACGGGGTACAGGCCGGGGGTGGCATGCAGCGCAAAAAGCGTCGTGAGATTGCAGATAGGATTTGCCACAAGCTGCGGCGCGCCGCTTTGCTTGGCACGCTCTGCATTTCAATTGCCGCGTTCATGCCACAAACCTCGCATGCGCAATCGCAAATTCCAGCCGATACCACGCCAACAGGCGGCGTGATCAGTGCTGGCAGCGCCAGCATCGGCCAATCGCCCGGCATGACGACGATTACACAAAACAGCCAACGAGCCGCGATCAATTGGCAAAGTTACAATGTCGGCAGTGCCGCCACGGTGCAATATAAGCAGCCTTCCTCAACCGCCGCGGCGCTCAATGTTGTCGTAACACCGTCACCTTCCATCATCGCCGGTTCGATCAAGGCCAATGGGCAGATCGTCATCGTCAATCAGTCGGGCGTATTGTTCACCAGAGGCTCGGAGGTCAGCGCGCAAAGCGTGATTGCAACGGCGTCGAATTTGTCGGTGCCGGCATTCATGGCGGGCAGGCTGGTGAGCACCGAAGGCCCGAGGCCTGGCGCCAAAATCATCAATGACGGCGTTATCACCGCCGGTCAGACCGGTCTGGTTGGACTGATCGCCCCGCAGGTTGCCAATAACGGACTTATCGTCGCCGAGCTCGGCCAGGTGGTACTGGCGGGTGCTGACGCATTCACCCTCGATCTTTATGGCGATCAATTGATTTCGCTGGATGTTACAAAATCGGTGCAAGCGGTCGATGTCGGCGGCAAGCTGGTTCCCGCCCTTGTGACCAATCGCGGCATCATTCTTGCGAATGGAGGCAAGGTAACGCTGACCGCGCAAGACGCAGATGCGCTGGTAACGCAGCTGGTGGATGCAGGCGGCGCGATCCTGGCCGATACCGCTAACGGCCAGACCGGCAGCATCGCCATTAGCGGCATTGGCGGCGACATCAAAATTTCCGGCGTTCTACTCGCCGCCGGTCTCGCCTCAGGCACCAAAGGCGGCACCATCCAGGCGGTAACGACGGGCAAGGTTTCGGTGGCGTCTTCCGCAATCATCGTCAGCTCGGGTGCGGCCGGTGGCGGCGTGATCGCGCTTGGCACCGATGCTATCCGCGCCCGCTCTGGACCGGCCGATACCACGGCGCCGCAAGCCGCATCGGTAACCATCGCGCCAGGTGCGCAAGTATTAAGCGATGCACTCAAATCCGGCGATGGCGGCATCGTTGCGGTGGTGAGCTCTGATGACACGAGCGCCATGGGCAATATTTCTGCGCAGGGCGGGACAGATGGCGGCAATGGCGGTTCTGTCGAAATAGCTTCCGGTAATGGCTTTAGCCTGAGCGGGTCGGTCAGCGATGCGGCGCCCTTAGGCCAAGGCGGCAAGGTTTTGCTCGAGGCGCCGACGCTGATCGTGGGGGACAATGTCTCGCCTGACGTTTTGGACGGTTTGAGCGGAACCATCGAGCTGAACGCAGGCACCATGATATCCGTCATTGATCCGCTAAGCATCAGCAACGCTAACGTCTCATTGGTTTCGGGCGGAGATGTATCAATTTCCAGTCAGGTTGATGTGGCGAGCTCGCTGAACATCGATGCGAAAAATTCGCTCGCCATAGATGGCGGCTTGAATGCGAGCGAGATCTCGCTCGACGGAGGAAATATTGCGATTGACGCGCCGATCGACCCGTTGGGGGTTTTGAGTCTAACCAGCAATGGCTCGATCATCGAGAGTGGCGGCGGCGTTATCGATGCCGGGACCTTGACTGGAACGGCTTTGGGCAATGTCGTGTTGGAAGACGCCGGTAACGATATTCCGACGCTTGGCAGCTTTACAGCAGCGAACTTCAGCCTTGTGGATTCGAAAACGCTGAACGTTGCCGGTCCATTGCAAGCAAGCGATGTCAGCTTGAGCGCGCCCATGATCGATTTTGAGGGAGATTTAACGGCCGCCGATCTGAGCCTGGAAAGCCTAGGCAGTATTCGGCAGGATGGCGGCACGATCACTGCTGGGACGCTGTCGGGCACGGCGGCGGATAATGTGACGCTTGATCAGAGCGGCAACGAAATCACTACGCTTGGCAGCTTCACCTCGACGGATTTCAGCCTTGCGAATGCGGAGCTGCTGAATGTCGCCGGACCGTTGAGCGCAACGGATGTCAGCTTGAGTGCCGACGGCATTGATTTCAAGGGCGATGCAACCGCCACTGATCTAAGCTTGGCCAGCCTTGGCAGCATCAGACAGGATAGTGGCACGATCACTGCCGGGACACTCACGGGCACGGCGGCGGATAATGTGACGCTTGACCAGGGCGGCAACGATATCAATACGCTTGGCAGCTTTAGTTCGGCGGATTTCAGCCTTGCGGATGCGGAGCTGCTGGATGTTGCTGGTCCGGTGAGCGCAACGGATGTCAGCTTGAGTGCCGATGGAATTGACTTCAAGGGCGACGCAACTGCCGCTGATCTTAGCCTGGAGAGCCTTGGCAGCATCACACAGGATAGCGGCACGATCACCGCCGGGACACTGACGGGCACGGCGGCGCAAAATGTGACGCTTGATCAGAACGGGAACGCCATCGACTCGCTCGGCAGCTTTAGCTCGGCAGATTTCAGCCTTGCGGATGAGAAGCTGCTGAATGTCAACGGACCGTTGAGCGCAACGGATGTCAGCTTGAGCGCCAACGGAATTGACTTTGAGGGCGATGTAACGGCCGCCGATTTGAGCCTGGAAAGCCTAGGCAGTATTCGGCAGGATGGCGGTTCTATCACTGCCGGGACACTGACGGGCACGGCGGCGGATAACGTAACGCTTGATCAGAGCGGCAACGAAATCAGTACGCTTGGCAGCTTCAGTTCGGCGGATTTCAGCCTTGCGGATGCGGAGCTGCTGAATCTCGCTGGTCCGGTGAGCGCAACGGATGTCAGCTTGAGTGCCAGCGGAATTGATTTCAAGGGCGATGTAACGGCCGCCGATCTGAGCCTGGAGAGCCTTGGCGGCATCACACAGGATAGCGGCACGATCACTGCTGGGACCCTGACGGGCACGGCGGCGGATAATGTGGCGCTTGATCAGGGCAGCAACGAAATCACTACGCTTGGCAGCTTCAGTTCGGCGGATTTCAGCCTTGCGGATGCGGAGCTGCTGAATGTCGCTGGTCCGTTGAGCGCAACGGATGTCAGCTTGAGTGCCAACGGAATTGACTTTGAGGGCGATGTATCGGCCGGCACGCTGGCCCTGGCCAGCCTTGGCAGCATCAGACAGGATGGTGGTGCGATCAATGCCGGAACACTGACAGGCACGGCGGCGGATAATGTGACGCTTGATCAGGGCGGCAACGAAATCGATACCCTTGGCAGCTTCACCTCGGCGGATTTCAGCCTCTCGGATGCGCAGGCGCTGAATGTTGCTGGTCCGCTAAGCGCGACCGATATCAGCCTGAACGCTGCCCTGATCGATTTCGAAGGCGATGTTGCGGCGGCCAATCTTAGCGTGGCCAGCCTTGGTGACATTACCCAGAATGGCGGCACGATCACCGCGGGCACGTTGACGGGCATGGCGGCCGGTAACGTGACGCTTGATCAGAGTGGCAACGAGATCAGCGCAGTTCGCAGTTTCACCTCTGCCGGCTTCAGTCTTGTCGATGCAGAAACGCTGAACATAGCCGGCCCGTTGCAGGCAGGCGTCGTCAGCCTTAGCGCTCCGTTGATTGACTTCGAAGGTGACGTGGTGGCCGGCGATTTGAACCTCGTCAGCTCCGGCAGCATTCGACAGGATGGCGGCACAATCAACGCGGCTACGTTGACCGGTACGGCGGTCGATAACGTGACGCTTGATCTAAGCGGCAACGATATCAGTACGCTTGGCAGCTTCACCTCGACTGGCTTTGACCTTGCGGATGCAGCTGCGTTGAACATAACCGGCCCGCTGACCGCAACCACGATCAACCTGAATGCCGCCGCAATCAATTTTGGCGGCGACGTCACGGCGACCAACATCGCCCTTGCCAGTGCCGGAGACATCAGCCAATCGCAGAGCGACATCAAGGCGGCCGTTCTCACCGGCACAGCCAGCGGCAACGTCACATTGCAGGCTGCCGGAAACAGCATTGCCGCCCTGCAAAATTTCACAGCCGGCAATTTCAGTCTGGTCGATACCGGCCAACTCACCGTTTCGGCAGGTTTGCAGGCGAATAATATCAGCCTTACCTCCGGCGCGATCGACCTTGCCGGCAATGTGAACGCCACTTCGCAACTGGCCCTTGGTAGCGCCGGGACTATCACGCAAACCGGCGGTACGCTGAACGCCCCAATCCTCACCAGCATCGGCAAGATCGGCGGCAATGCCATCCTTACCGCCCGCAACATCATCGGCGCCCTGCGCAGTTTCGCGTTGCAGGGTGATCTGCTGCTGAACGTCGCCAACGGCCTGACGATTGCCGGTCCGGTTAGCGTCGGCCAGGCAGTCATCAACGCCGCTACAATCGACCTCACCGGCTTGATCCAAGGTCAGAGCAACCTCACTTTTGCCAATAGCGGCGCCGGCGGGATTGTCATCGCGGGTATCGCCAGCGCCGGGAACGGAATCACCTTCGACAGCACCGGCGGCGTCACTGAACCTGGAGGCGCGGTGATCGCACCCACCCTGTCTGGAATCAACGCCGGCGGCGACGTAATTCTGACGAGCGGAAACAACCAGATATCCACGCTGTCGGGCTACAGCCTGCCCGGCAATTTTTTCCTCAACGACCAATCCGCGCTTACCATCGGTTCCCCGATCAACGCCGGCAACGCCGCAATCTCCGCCGCCGCGATCAATATTGATGCTGATATCACCACCGGCAACCTCGATCTGGTCAGCCTTGGCAGCATCCGTCAGGACGCCGGGACGATCAGCGCTGCGGCCCTTTCCGGTACTGCCGGCGGCGACGTGGCGCTCAATCAAGCCGGCAACATGATACCGGTACTAGAGACTCTCACCGCAAACGGCGATGTTGCCATCACCGATGCCGCTGCGCTGAATTTGCAGGGCAACATCAACACCGACGGCAACAGCCTCAGCCTGTTCACCGCCGGCCCGATCGAGCAGAGTTCGGGGATAATCTCAACCGCGGTGTTGAATGCGACGGCGCCGGCGATTGACTTGCCGCAAGCCAACCAGATCGGCGCGCTCGGCAATATCGTGACGGGTGATTTGAGCGTGAACGGCGATGGCGGCATTGCAGGTTCGGTACAGGTGCAAAACGCCACGCTGGTTGCCAGCGGTGGCTTTAATCTCACCGGCTCGCTTGCGGTCAGCAACAATTTTTCCATCAGCGCCGCCGGCAACATCTCTCAGCCCACGGGTAATTTCTATGCAACGAACGCTGTCTTCCGGACCTCACAGCCAGGTGATGCAATTATTCTAAACGGCAACGACGTTATTCCAGGCACCTTGTCGTTTAGCAATGCGGGCACAATCATTCACAGCGCCGGAGATCTCAGTGCCGGAATTTTAACCGGTACGGCCGGTAGCCTGGCAAGCTTTACCGGCCCAACCGATTTTGGATTGATTGGCCGTTTTGTAACGTCGGACAGCCTGTTCCATTTGGTGAATACTGGCAATTTGATCCTGAACGGGCCGCTGGTTGCGAATGAAATCAACATTAGTACGAGCGGAGGCCTGCTGCTCAACGGCACGGCCGGCGGCGGCTTGTTCTTTACCGGAGGCGAAGCCTCGCCGGTGGCAACCGCGCCGCGGACGGGGGTCGATTCGATCCTGCGTGCAGCCAGCATTGTTGAAACGGGCACCTATTATCTCAATGCCGGACCCAACTCACCGCTCTACAACAGCCCCGCCTATCTTGGCACCAGCGTCAAAAACGCCACGATTTTCATGGTCACCGCCGCAAGTCCAAGCAGCCCCGGAGGAAATATCCAGCTTGCCACCGCACCCGGGGGACTTTACGGGCCGGCCGTTAACGTCGTGCTCAATTCCGGCACAACCGGTTTCGAGACCGGCAATATGGACGTCTACCACCTGGAAATCCTGGGCGGGAAATTTGCCAATCTCTCCGGCAGTATCGACGGCATTACCGGGCAGCCGGCCGCCGGCAAAGCTTCGGCCTATCCGTATCCGTCAAAAGCATATCAGTTCAATGGGTGCACAATCGGTTCCCTGAATTGTTTTACCCTGGGAATCGAAGAGGTGCCGAACCAGAATCCTTTGGATAGATTCGACCTTACCCACCGCAAGCGCCGGCGCCTTGCCAAGAATGTGCAACTGCCTGGCATTGCAACGCATGATTTCTGATCGCTCAAAAAACATCTTGCTGCGGCAGGCGCTGCGACGACTCATTGCCGGTTCGCTGCTGGCGACCTGCCTCGGCGCCGGCGGCTGTACGCCGCCGCCGACCAGCGCTTACGCGAGTGACGCAAGCACTGCGCCAACATCGAAGGGCATATCGATCGGTAGCAACACCGCCGGGGAGAACTGCACCAGCCAGCCCGATGGCAACGGCCTCGATGTGTATTGCGGGTCCTGGGACCAGCCAAGCGCGCAGATTCGCAAGGGCGACGCCGCCAGCGCTGATGGTTTGACGGCCTTGGCCACGACCAGCCCATGGCGTGCCGCCCTGGAAGCGTCCTATAGCTGCGGAGCTCCGCAATCCGCGCAAATTCTGGACGGTCAACCCGCCGAGATACTACCCTGTACGCAACGAATTGGTGGCTGGCCGCATATCGCACTGGTCGCCGTTATCGATGGGGTTGCCTATTACGCCGACGGCGTCAGCCCCGCTTTGCCGCCGATGCAGCGCGGCATTGGCTTGTTGAGCGGGAAAATATCATCCGCCGAGGCGGGCTCGGCGCCGGTCTCGGCCACCGAGCAGGAATTGGCGCAGCGGCTAGCGGCACAGGCCTATAGTTCTGGCGATATCGGCCACTATGAAGGCCTGATGCAGCTTGGCAGTCAGGCCAATCAAGCCGAGGATTTTTCATCCGCCGTCATCGCCTACCGGGCGGCATTGGCGTTGCAGCAGGAAAAACTGGGTGCCGATAATCCGGCAACGGTGGCGCCGATGCTGGAACTGGCGCTGAATCTTTCCGATGAGGGCGACTATGCCGAAGCTGAAAGCCTGTTTGCCACCGCCGGCACGCTGGCGCCGGCCTCGAATGATCCAAATGCGGCGGCCAAGCTCCTGCATTATCGGGGACTGGATCAGCTCAACCAAAATCATTTCAGTGCTGCGATAAATTATCTGCAAAGCGCCGAGCTTGCCTACACCGCCATGCTGCCACCGGAATTATTGCAGCCGCAGCCGCGGCAGACCGATAACACGGCGTTGTTTTCAATCAGCCATATCGGCAGCTCCTTCAATCTACTCGCCGAACAGACCCGGCTGAACAGCCCCGTCACCCAAGCCGCGCTGCTCGGCGCGATCGAGACGCTGCGCTATGAGGGGATCGCCTATAACGCCATGGGCAATAGCGCCGCCAGTCAGGCGGCGCTGCGTGCCTCCGAGCAGATTGCGGATGCGAATGATCTAGACCCGGACTTGCTTGATGCGCGGCTGGACCGCACGGATGCCTTTCTCGTCTCATCCGGTGGACAAAACCGCAGCGCGTTCGATCTTCTAGAGCTGGCGGCGACGGATTTCTCGGCAGCATTGCCGGGGTCATTGCCAGTGGCCGAGACCAATCTGCTGCAAGCCGCAGTGTTGCAAGACGAGGGGAAAGATTTGGCGGCTTTGACCTCCTGCCGAAACGGCCTCGCCTTGCTCAAAACCCTGCAGCTCGGGACGTCGTCGGAATTGATCGGACCGTGTCTCGGCATCTTTGCGCAAGCGGCCACAGCGTCGCCGCCGCAGGCGGATGCGCTGCATGCGGAGATGTTCGAAGCCGCCGAGCTGGTCCAGGGCAACGTGACGGCCCGGGAAATCAGCGAGGCCGCGGCCCGCCTTTCCGACAGTTCGTCCAACCCGAAAGTTGCAGCGGCGATACGGACACAGCAGGACCAATCGGCGGCGCTTGCGGCGCTGTATGAGGCGCGCGACCAACTTACGAGAACCCCCGCAACCAGCGGCGGCGCGACACCCCAGCAAACACTGGCCGAACTGGACAAGAAGATTGCCGCCGCGAGCGCCATTCTGCAGCAGGATGATTTGGCCGAGCAGGCAGCCGCGCCGAATTTCGGCCAGTTGGTGCAACAGGTGGTCTCCGTAAGAGACGTTTTGAATGCGCTGCGGCCCGATGAGGCATTTCTGGGCATCACCACCACACCGACGCAGACCTGGCTATTTCTGATGCATGCGGGCAACGTGCAGGTGGCCAGCAGCAATATTGGCGAATCCGGGATAGCGCAGCTGGTAAAATCCGTTCTGGCGAGTGCGGAACCGACGGCAACGGGCTTGCCGTCTTATGACATGACCGATGCCGGCAAGATTTATCAGCTAACCCTAGGAAGGTTTGGCGATCATGCCTTGTCGATGCATGAATTGGTCATCGCATCCTCCGGCGCGCTGCTGGCTTTGCCATTTGCCTTGTTGCCGACCGATGCCGCCAGTGCGGAGAACCTCGCCAACGCACCCTGGCTGATCCGGCAGACCAGCCTGGCCTATGTGCCGGCGGCCGCGAATTTTGTTTCGCTGCGCAAGATTGAAGGCACGTCAGCCGCGCAAAAGCCTTGGTTTGGCTTCGGGGATTTTCAACCGGTGACGCCGGCCCAAGCGCTTGCAACCTTTAATGCCGCCAGTTGCGGCGAAAGTGCCGCGGAATTCGCAGGCCTGCCGCCGCTGCCCGATGCGATATTGGAATTAAAAGCGGGCGCGGCAATTTTCAACGCCGGTCCGGAAGATGAACTGCTGGCGGGTGATTTCACGGTGCCGAATGTGGAAGCCGCGAATTTGAAAAATTATCGGATCCTGCATTTTGCAACCCATGCGCTGCTGCCGACCGATCTGCCTTGCCAGGACCAGCCGGCGATCGTCACGTCAGCGCCGGCAAATGCCGCGACCGCCAACGATGCGCTACTGACCGCCAGCGACGTCGCCAACCTGCATCTCGATGCGAACCTTATTATCCTTTCGGCCTGCAACACCGGCGGCGGCGCCGCCGGCGGCGAGGCGCTGTCTGGTCTGGCGCGAAGCTTTTTCTACGCCGGCGCTCGCGCGCTGATGGTGACGCAATGGTCAGTCAACGACCAGGTCTCAGCCTATCTGGTGGCCGATACGTTGAGCCGGCTGCAAGCCGGCGCTGATGGCGGGCCGGCCGGGGCGCTGCGGGCGGCGCAATTGGCCTTGATCGCGGGTGCCGGCAACGGCATGCCGGCGAAATTGGCCGATCCGTTTTTCTGGGCCGCCTTCGCGGTCATCGGCGACGGTGGCGGCGCCGGCGCCCGCCGGCTTTCGGCTCTTTCCGTTCCAGCGCAGACCGGGCTATAAAAGCGGATGCCGGAAACCCTTGGTAAGTACGACCTGCTGCAAGTCCTCGGCAAAGGTGCAATGGGCGTTGTCTATGAAGGGTTCGACCCGATCATCGGCCGCCGACTGGCGATCAAAACCGTTCGTATTCCCGATGCGGCGGATCTCGAGGCGCAGGACGAACTGGCGCGCTTCAAGCGCGAGGCACAGGC
>Ga0116231_10012242_pt1 | contig 12713 bp, 6 predicted proteins | sample S1TSphgellanicum_2_FD_89695 | JGI IMG/M metagenome (GOLD analysis project Ga0116231, IMG submission 89695) | Host-associated microbial communities from peat moss isolated from Minnesota, USA - S1T2_Fd - Sphagnum magellanicum MG | ecosystem: Host-associated > Plants > Peat moss > Unclassified... | reverse complement strand
TATAAAAGTGAGGAGGTATGGAGAAAATGTTGGGGAAAATATTAGGAACCCATTGGGAACTTGAAAGGAACATAGTGCGAACACATTGGGAAGTCGGGAAAAATGAAAAAAAATCTCTCCTCCCCCCCACCCCAAAACATAAACCTTGAGTGCATGCTTGGGCCTTCCCATTGCCTACATGAAATTTCTCTTTCTAAAAGACTTCATCACCATTTTTGGCATGGGCTAACGCCCCTTGCAAAGAACACCTCACTTATTCAGTGTTGGGGCACATTTGATTTTTAAAAATAATTGATGAGTAGAAGTGGACAAAATGGACTTTGATACATAACACTTTAGTCTTTTGCTTATTTGATCATTTTACTTGCAAAATGGGTTTACAGACTAGTATCTCTTATAAATCTACTATGTGGTTCATTAATTATCTTGTGTGTTTTATGTGTTGTTTGCTAATTGCTACTATATGTATTGATTATTAATTTGTGTGTATTGTGTTTATTTGTGTCTTTGTCTTATGTTTCCAATTTCAATCTATTGGTTTTTTTTATGAATATGACTTAAGGACCATATGAAAGTTGAAACAAATGAATTTTTTTCTAAAACCTAAAACCATAACATGACAAAATTATTCATTTTAATTCACCATTTAACAATCATTTTCAAAGGAGTTGAATTTTTTAGGTGCAAGCAATATTTGTTTAGTTGAAGAACTTCCCAGAAAAATCCTTTGAAAATATTTTTCTTTTAAATTTGTTTCCTACTCAAAAAAATGCAAGTCCCAAGCTTTGTATTTGTCAAAGACCTAAGCTTGTAAATGTGTGTTATGTGTTTTTCTCCCTAAAAAATGCAAATATTTGATGGTTTTTTATTTGTCAAATATCCGTGACATAATTTTCAAAAGGGATTTATCAAATAACCTAGTCAAGTAACATGAATATTCCCGTCCAATTTTTTTTTAGAAAATTGAATCATATATCTAGGTAAATCATATAACCAAAACCATGCCCCCACCTTGTAATCACTTATCATTGGGTTTTTAGAACCCAAACCTAAATGGTTCTTTAACATTTACACTGCAAACACTTCGACCCAATTGTTTTTTTGAGTTTTTTTCCCTTAATGTTTGAACTCAATTAATGTTCCAAAATAAAATACCCATCCCATTAGTATTTATGTTCTACACATTGTTAAAGGTTGGAGATTTTACTAGTATCAATTTTTATAACATATTAGCTTTTAGGAATTTTAGATGTAACTAAAACCAATAACTTATCAAAATGTTTTAGCCAATTATCAAAATTTAAAAAAAAAATCAACTTGCCTATCCAAAGAACCTAACATGTCTTCAAAAGTTTTTTTTATAGTTCCAATCTCAATTCTATATTTAACATAAGGCTAGTTCTACCAATTCCAACAAATGGATGTTAGCTTAGGTTTGGGGGGAAAAAAATTGAATCAAACCCTTCAATTTAACCTTGCAAATAGGAGAACCCCCCAACACTAGTCAAAATCATCCATGAAATTAAACTATATAACCCATTATTGTGTTAATTATTTACATATATTCATTAAATATTGGATTATATAAAATCTAAATTCAAGATCAAAATATTGATAATATATATTTTGTTAATGTTAATGACATATTGTGTTATAGAATTTAATGTGCTCAAATGATTGTCTTATTATTCCTTTATTTACTTGTTGAATTTAATTTCATTGTTAAAGATAAGGTTTTAATTAATATGTTTTATAAATGTTGGGTTGGTTTTGTTTGAGGGTATGACACGAAGCTTTAATGGAACATTTGATCAAATTTAGTTTCAATCATAATGTTTTGTGCTGATAACATAATCATTTGTATTGTGTTTTTTCATGATTTGTAATTATTAATGACACACCATTTCAAAATATTAAAAAAATTCTAAAAACCAATGGTGTTTTCATACATGAAAGTTCTTGTTTCCATATTTTCATTGAACACGAGCTAACATTTTGTTATATGTGCAATAGGATTTATATGTGGTGACTTGAAAGTTAAAGGTTGAAGGTTAACAAATGGTAAAAATGGTTAGTTAATTAGGGTCTAGAGCATGAGGTTACAATAATGATAAGCTTGTGTCAACTAATGGCTATGGGGGTTAAAGGCCAAAAGTCAACTTGTCAAGGATTTAAATTTTAGAATATATATTTAACCCATAAATATTAAGGAGAATCGATTTGGTCTTCCAAGCCCCTAGTACTCCTAGGTGGGAGCTATGGTTTCAATATTTGACATATATGGGTTGTAGATTCCATGGCACTAAATAAGGCCCACCCTTGAGGTGAAATTGTTTTGTGTTTAATTACATGTTATAAGAATTTTTGTGAGTTGCCCAACGTGATAGGAAGTTTTGGCTAACTTTGCACAACACTAATGTGAAAAGTTTTATTGCTCAATAAAGATATTTGTAAAAGGAAAAAAGTTTAAAATGAAAAGCAACAATCTTCCAATTAAGGGGGTGAGCTCATAGTGAAGTCAACATGTGTCAACAAAAAAAAACATGATTGTAAACACACCTTAAAACTCCTTTCCCCCCTAGGTGATAAAATGAGTTTCAACTTGAATTTTACTTTTCTTTCATTTTCGTTGTCATTCTTGTGAATGTAGTGTAATAAATGCCCTTTATGAAAAAAAAATTGCATTTCACCTTCCTTTATGAGAAGACTGCACCTATTCACTTCAACTTTGTGTTCTTTTGTGAATAATCAACATTTAAGGACAATTTTTTTTTTCAAAGTCTAGGAAGGATCCAAAATCAAGATTATTCCAAAAATATTAAAATTTAAACATTTTGAAAACAAAAGTTGAATCAAATGATGGAATGCCATTCCTAGTCATAGTCCCAAACTATTTAAAAATCTTGTTTGCTCCAAAAAAGACGAAAATCAATTTGGATAGCCAACTTTGACCATCTATTATTCATTAATTTCAAATCCTTTTTGGAACTTTTTCCCCACATGATTTATATGCATGTCTTCTATCCACCACCAACATTTTACAATAAATGGAGCACAAATTTTCAATCCAAGTCCCCCGAAACTTGCAATTTTGAAGATTGTTTGAACTTTGAATAACTAAAATTTCATCCTTGGCAATTTCCATTTATCATCCAAATCTCATTTTGTTTCTATTGAAACATTTAGCTTGGAGTCCTTTACAACTCCAATTAGTCAACATTTCAAAAAAATAACATTTTGCATGATTTTAAAGTGCATTTGTGGGGTCGGGGCTTAGTGCATTTTTTGGGATTGGAATTGTTTTGGTCAATTATCAATTAAAGTTTAAGGTTTAGTGAATGCGGAGGGAATGGAGAAAATGATTTAGATTCTAAGGTATGAAATTAGGGATGTGGGATAACATTGTTTTGAGGAAATGTGTGGTGATAAGGGTAAACAATTCAAGGTTTAAGATGTAAGTTATGAATTTAACAATCATGGATATGTAATATTTTTCCAATCATGTCAAAAACAATCACATGTACATATGTGGATTATCTTTAAATAAATATTTTAACTAAACATAAATTATTGCACATTTTGAGATTTTGGATAAGTTAAAATCAAAATTTATTTATTATCAATATATCATTTTAACATATTCAAAAAAAAGTTTAAAAATTTTACATTATTAGTAATGTCAAACCAATTTTAATTAAAATTTTTTGACAACATCATCATTGATAATGGACAATGTAGCAAATCCCTAGTTGTTTAATACATTATATCATCTCCCATATAACCTTGGAACACATTTTGAATTGCAATAAATGTTTTGAAGAATAATTACATAAGGTATTTTCAAACTCAAGAATAAAATTAAAAGATATGATAACCAAATTTGAAATTAATGGATCAAACATTAATGTTATAGATATATTTTCAAAAAAATGAAATTAATCATGACTTGACCCATATATATATATATATATATATATAATTGTTCTTGCAACTAATCCATTATGTGAATGAATGGATGTACATATCATTCACAAAATTTATTAAGGTCACAAATGTGAATTTTAAGTTGTTCCATGTTATTACAAATTGCACACAATGCCATGCGCAACATATAAATTTTTTCAATATTCATAGTATTTGAAACCCAATTGTTGAAAACAATTAAGTTCAATACAATTGAAAGGTGAGTGGTTCATATGGATTACCATACTTTATATTACCATACTTACAATTCATGTTTAACACAAAATAATATACAAAAGGTTTAGTTGAAAAAAAGGAAAATTGTATGATATTTGTCAAAATTGTTGAAACTCAAACTCCTGACTTTTAAAAAACTATTTATTTATCTCAACCATTAGACAATTAGAAAAAATGCACAACAAAAATGTATACTTTGCATAATTGTTTTTCATATGTTGAAATTTGAAATGGTCTAATTTCATTTTTCTAAAATACATAATATATTTAACAAGGATCTGCCAAATATTGGTCATAGGTACAATATATGATGTTATGACATTTCCATATATCTAATGTTCTAAATTTGGTTAAAATTGACTTTGGTGAATTATAATTTCAAAATTTAAGTAAAATTTTTGAAAGTTTTTATATGTGTGATCCAACAATGGCTTTTACAAATATTATGAAAATCATATGTTTGTCAAATTCCAAATTGAAATAACCTAAATTTGTATACCTTGTCTTATTCCTTATTTGTGGTACTTTGAAAATGTTTGTATAACATAGGAAAAAATATATTAAGTTTAAAACATTTTGAAAGAAAAAAACTTTTTTTTTTCTTAGAAATTTTTTGGAATTATTAAGTATATTTTTAGAGGCAATTTGCATGTGATTAATTTATATACAATTTCATTTTATAAACTTAAAACTTAATATTTTAATTATTTAAATGGATGAATGCACAACACAACATTTTGGATCCAAAACCTTGTTTTGAATGGCATGTTTAAACTTGTTAATGTAAAGCAAACCACTTTACAATCACACATACATGTCAAACTATCAATTAATTATGCAAAACAAAAATGTTAAAGACTAACTTATATTATGATATGTTCATTAAAAGAAAAAGTGAAACACTTTAATTCAAACTACTAGTTTAGCATGTGTTGTTGAGCCAAATGTAAATTAATTACTCAACCAAATTTTCCTTGTAATTTTTTTTTTGGAAATTAAATTGAATTTCCAATTACAAAAACTACTCAAAATTCAATATCTCCCACACCTTAGGTCACCTTCATTAAATCCTATTCATCAATGGCTTTCCAACAATATTAAAGATGCACCCAAATTCCATTATGAATGTTAGTTTTGACTTAAATAAAATTTTAGTGAAAAAATTGTTCAATATTTAATAACTTTTCCACCATAGGTTGAAAGATTATGAAATCAACTTATGCACCCCTACTCATAAAGGACTTTCTAGCAATACCAAGAGCATGGCTAGAAATGCCTTTCTAATGAATGTGGCAAGAGATGCCATGGTGTGGGAAATTTCAACATGACGAACAAACAAAACAAGCAGCTCATCATGTAATGGCTCTACCCAATGTTATATGACCATGATCAATATTTTATTCCAAAGGCCAACTCCTTAAGAAGGAAAATAAAGAATCTTAAGGAATATTTTATTTTTAAAATTGAATATTCAAAATTAATTAATTTTTTGGGAGGCATGTGCCAAATGTGCCAAGGTACTATAATATAAAAAATGTTTGGAATCCAAAATATTGAAAATTGAAATGTTTGAATTCCAATGTGTGAATATTGAAAGCTGAAAACTAAAATTTGAAATTTATATGTGAAATGAATCTAAAAATTTGAAAACTAAAATGTTTGAATTGGGATGTGTGAATATTTAAAGTTGAAAATTGAAATTGAAATTTTAAATATCTATGTGAAGCATTTGGAATTTGAAATTTTGAAATTTGAAATGTTTGAATTTGGATGTGTGAAAACTAAAAGTTGAAAGTTGAAAACTAAAATTTGAAATTTATTTGTGAAATGTCTGGAAGGAACCTAAAATTTTGAAAATTGAAATATCTGAATATTGAAAATTGAATACTAAAAATTGAAAACTGAAATGCTTGATCCAAACACATTGCGCATACGGGCAAAAAAATTATAATATAGTCTATTCACACAAACATCCCCACAAGGTTATTATTTACTTTGAACCTTTGAAGCTAGAGTAAACCTGGAATATATTCAGATATGGGTTGTTACACATATAGGTTGAGAGGTTACGTGAACTCTAACACCATAATTTGTTCTCAAGTCATGATAGATTGGTGTATCTAAATACCATGAAATTTAGGAGTTTTAAAAGAAAAATGATTGCCTTACTAATTTATTTCACATACAAGTTGGGCCACAAGGTTTCATCATTACCAACAAGCAAAAACAAGGCCTAGATAATCTTGAAGGTAACAATAGAAAATCAGGACAATACGGGGACCACTTTTAAACTACTCCTAACATAAATACATATAGAATAAGATGTGTTAGAGACCAAGAACATGCATAGAACACAACTCAAATCATGGACTAAATGTGCAACAAAGGGGTCACACACCTAGTTGTGCCATCAAAAAGAGGTGGGTACTTTGACAGTAGTAGCCTTTCCCCACAAAAAACCTAGAAAATTAAAACACAAGACATATATATAGATATGAGATTACAAAGAAAACTCAACAAATAACAAGTTGAAGCTAACTATTGTGTTAGTTCCTGCAAGAGTAAGATATGGTCATAATCTTATGAATATCATTCACAAAACATCAAGCTATCACCTTCACCATGAAGGTTGTTGCCATGATTTTTTCCCCACTAGCTTCATCAGCTCCTAAATAACAAGATAACCACAACACCTTAAATTACACAATTTGACTCTTTTATGAACCACCCATAACAAAAAAACAAACAAAACTAATGTTTGCCACACTTTAAAGAAATTTGTCATCACCACAATGCCTTTCTTGCAACATAAGAGTTTTGAAATGCAGCAAACTCATGCACAAAAGAATACATGACAACAAAATTTTGAGTTAACAATAGTTTGCATTGAATGCATGCACAAAAAACCTCTTTTGATGCATTATTATCCCTTTCTTTCTTTAAACCCAAAAAGAAAGAGGGACATATTTGCAGAGGATATCTGCTGGAGTGATATGCAACTCATAAAAAAATAGTCGGCTGTAGGATTATTATTATTTTTTGCATAGGGAAATTAACTTTTAGAGCATGAAAAAATTCCTTTCACACATAAAACTTAGACTTGTGGAAAGAAAGAAAAAACAAGTTGCTTGCATGACTAGCTCGTGTGGTGCATGATGAAGCAACTAGGTGCCCAGAGTGGCCTTGGTAGTCAAGTTTCCTTTTGTCCATTTTAAGCATCTAAACCATGTGATGATGATGATTCCTACTGTTCGAAATTCCTTTTGTCATTGTACTTGGTATTTGGGGGAAACCATAAGTTGTTGATGTTAAGGCTGATGACCAACTTTGGTCTTCAGCCTTTGGAGTCCTTGGTGTAACCACCTCTGGAAAATAAAGATAGAAGAAGAGAAGAAGCACAATTGTAAGCAAAGATTGGACAAATATAGTTCAAGATTATGGGTTTTACACATAATTGTTGATCAAAAGCAAAAAATGCACACGTTCGAAGGTTCGAAACATGAACCAAAAGACAATTTTCTCATTGAAATCTATGAGGTTGTGCATAAGCCTTTTGAAGTATGTCAAAGAATTTACAATCACATATGGAGAAGAAGAACAACACAAGCATGACATCTTGATGTTGAAACAATAGTTGCTAGCATAATGTTGATGGATTGTGCAACAACAGCCCTAAGAAGTACATGAAGTATCAAACATTGAGGAAAAGAGCAACACAAGCATTTAGACACATTGAAGACCATATCTCATGTAGCTAGTTGTGTTTGTTTACTTTGAAAGATGGTGCTTTAAGCAACAAGGGGATGGAACCAAGCTTTAAAGTTGGGAGAAAAGAGATGACCATCCTAAGTGTCTAGGGTTTGAAAAGGAGCAACCATAGAGAGCAAACCCTTGTTGTCATGCTTATCTTATTACAAGACTTTGCCCCTTTTGTGAGCTTGGGCATTGGCATACAAAAAAAAGTTTTTCCCCTCCAGTAGTAGTTGAAAAATCATTCTAGTGAAAAACAATAATGAGATGTCCATGATGATGACCTAACATGTCAAGCTTCCAGCAAAGGTACCAAGGAATGGTTTCAAGCTTTTGATGCTTGTCCGCACAATTGTTGTTGTTCTGTTTTTGGCCCATTGTCAAAAGACATTCCTTGGATCTCAACCAAGGAAGGAAACTCCATTGTTTTGTTTGGAGCTTTGAAAGACACAAGTGCAACGAATCAATAAGTGGCGAGGTTGCAATAGTTTGTTTAGGTGAGTACCATATGATAGGGACTTTATTCCAACTTCAACATTTTCTTGCATTCCCTTGGATTTCTAACTAACTGCATGAGCCTCATTACATCCTTCATTCCCTTCTTCTTCTTCTTTTTCTAGTTCTTCTTTTTCACTTTTCTTCTACAACAAAAGGAAGGAGTAACCCACTGCTACTAAACCAAGAGATGGTGGATTGCATCAAAAACACAAAGAATAGTGTGTCAAAATGTAGTTGGCTTTATAAACATGCATGGTACACCAAAGAGATGAAATCCAATGTCAACTTTGTTTTTGCATCCTGAAAATGGTTTTGGTTTTTTCTACTGCAACAAAAAAGATGTAATCCCATTCCTGTACCAAAAAACATGCATGTGGATTCTACTTCATCAACATGTATAACATTGATATTCATGACAAGAATGTGATTGATGATCACAACAAACAAGTAGGTGGGTCGTTGCCATCTTTGAATTTCAATAAGGATTCCAAGATTCTTCTTGAGCAAATTGAAGGCAATTGAATTTTTGAAGAAACCATGGATCACACATAGTTTCACAATTGTGTAGAGTGCTCTGCTTTTTGTCAACAAGGAAGCGGAGTTCGAACTTGGTTTTGAAAACCAGATATGGAACATAAATAATGTTCTAATCATGATGATAGCAAGCTTGCCAATTGTTGCCAAAATCCATCATGGAAAACATTGTGGTAAAGGATGGGACTAGAAAACATACATAACAATTGTAATCTTAATTTGGAAATTATGTGATGTGAAAAGAATGAAGAAACTTAATTATATGGAAAGCAAAATTTACAACGACACATTTCGTCAAGGTGGGGATGGTAACCAAAGAAAATGCCACTGTAAAAGCCAAGATCCCAATGAAAATAACAACAACAAAAGTGGCTTTGGAAGTAGTTGCTCATGCAGCTAGTAAGGTTGTGGCTTTTGTGTAGGTTGAACTTAGGAGGAGGAAAATTACAAGTGCACAACCTAGATTCTTTGAAAGTTCTTCGAAGTTGTTGTAAACTTTTGTAGCTTTAGAAAGTTAAACAAAAGAAAGGATTTTGGAAAGGATAGAGGTGAAAACATAGAGGACAGAAGAGGACCATGCAGGACATAATAGTGGTGGAACAAGAAGAACAGAAGCAGCAGCAACATCTTTTGATGATGAATATAGTTAGAGGTGTAATTCCAATAGTAGAAAGTTTGGTTGAAGAAGATAATCCTTTCAGCTTTTGCAATGGTTATCAAAACTTATAATGTTCAACTACTTGAAAAGTTAATGTACTTAAGGTTACATCTATCTAAACATAAAAAATTTCATCCATGTGAAAATTTTCATTTTGTGAACATTTGTCCTCTGCACATTGGCTAATGAGTGAGCCAAAATTTTATTCCCAAGTCCAAATCTTGCGCAGATACGTAATCTCTTCCCTATGTGCAAAACTAACAAACAAGGGGTGTGTCACATTGTGGCCTCGCCATTTGCATTAAAAAGTATTTGAAGGAGAAAGAAGAATAATGGAAACTCAAATATTTCAGCATGCATGCAAAGTAATCTTCAAAAAGTCCTCTAAAAGAAACCAAAATCCTTCAAGATATTATAACTCTAGAATTAATCTCAAGTTTCAGCACAAGCCCAAATATCATCTTTCAAAAATCCTCATATAAAAATAGACCTAGTATTACCTAGGGGCCAAAATCCCTTAAGCTATTATACTTTATAATGAAAATAAACACAATATCCTTGCCTAAGTAGGCAAGACCAACAAACTACCTTCATAGATCGAGAACCGTGTGAGAAATTGCATGGTGTGTAGCCACTTGGGTCTGCATTTGGTCCATTGGGTGTTTGCTCAAAGACATGAAATTGTGCATGTTGATGAATGGAGGCCAATCCTTATGGAACCTCTATTGCCAAAAACATTTATGGACTATGTATTAGTTATCTTGAGCTTGGCTACAGGCAGCAGTGGGCTATCTACCTGCAAGTGGAGGATTGGAGTTGGTGCACTAAGAGAGTAACTAGATGGCCCACTACAAGCCTTACCAAGGTGAAAGGTACCCAATAACAGGCCACATGAACCAGCACCTACAATGGGTAGGTACCTGCACCTACTTGAGTGAAGCCTCTTATTAGGGTCTATATTTAACCCAGGATCTGGGTGTTCCCAAAGGAAGGTGCCTTCCAAGGCAGGAGTCAAGTGAGGGACCCACACTGGGAACACCCTGCTCTGAGGCCATCATCCATTTGAATGAACCCCAATTGAAGGCCAGGTCGAACCAACACCCACCAGTGTATCATGAAGAATGGATGATAAGTGGTCAGGAAGCAGTTTTCCGTTGGGTTCCAGCTGCGCTTGCTAACCATGGTGATTAGCTCTGTTGCTTTATTTTACTATCTACCTACTAACAGCCCAGAAGCAGGTTGTTAGTGGGTAGGTAATGAAAAAACCCTTACTTATGTATAAAGTATTTACTTACCTAGTAGTTACCTATTGTCCTACTTATCTACCTACATAGGACTCTACCTATATATAAGACTGAATTCCTACTGAATTGTTTACCAAGGCGAAACCAAATATTAACTCAGTTAAGGTTCATCCACAACGGAGTACTAAGAAGCATCCAGTGGATGGTGCAATGGTGGGTGCTGGCTGACTGTGGCCCCCCACTTATAGAACTCCAGGCACACTTGCAGAACCCCTCTCAGCTGTGTTAGCTGGGGAACAAGAACCCGATGAAAAAAAGTGTTCTGTTCATGTAGCATCCATCCATCCATCCATGGTGGTCCGTTTGTAGGTGCTGGTCTGCTATGGTGGAACCAATATGGCTGTAAATAACGTGCCCTGCATTTCTACTTATATAAAATAATTGGTGTCTGCACATGCTTGATTCGGTAATTCGTGATTGGCTGGAGCCCTCCCCCCTCCATCCCTTGAGAGCCATGAGTGGAAATATGTGCATTTATAAAAAAATTCAGCACAAGTCCTTACCATAAGCACAATATTACAAGAAAGTGTTAGGTACCTACAAAAGTGCTTAATTTTGAAGGTCAACAAGAACAGCCAGGCTATGGGTATAGCTGCCCTGCTTGGAACCAATAACTAAACACCACGTCAGCAAACTTTCTCAAGAAGGGCCCAACTAGCGAATAATCCGTTGGATGTTGTTGTTCGTCTCCAATGCCAAGAGGGCCCAAAGTTGGGGGTACAATCTATAACCCTTTGGGTCGTTGGTGGCGGTCCATGATCCAATGTGGACCTTGGATGAATGGCCTTTTGGAAGGATGATGTTGTTACCTATTCCATAAATCCAAAGTGGGCCAATTGGTTAATTAGCCTTTGGATGGATGATGGTGTTGGTCACGATCCAAAGTGAGCCTTGGATGAATATCCTTTGGAAGGATGATGATGTTTGTTACCTATTCCATAAATCCAAAGTGGGCCTTGGATGAATTAGTAGCCCTTGGACAGATGTGGATGTTGGTCTACAATCAAAAGTGAGCCTTGGATGTATATCTTTTGGATGGATGATGGTATTGATCCACAATCCAAAGTGGGGTCTTGGACGAATAGCCTTTGGATGGATGATGGTATTGATCCACAATCGAAAGTGGGTCTTGGACGAATAGTCTTTGGATGGATGATGGTGTTGATCCATGATCATAACTGGGCCTTGGATGGATGTACTTTGGACGGATGATGGTGTTTGTTCACGATCCGAAATGGGCCTTGGACAAATAACCTTTTGGATGGATGATGGTGTTGGTCCACGATCCCAAGTGGGCTCTCGACAAATCACATGGGCGGATGAACGGATGGAGGAATATGGATGAGAGTTGTGGCATATCAGGTTTTTGCATGGCCATCGAAGCAGAACTCAAACCAAACCAGGGACAGGCGAGGGGGGGCGCGGAGGGGGACGGAAACTGGCAATCGGTGGTCAGGGTTTGCTCTCAGAAAGTGTGCGCTTGGAGCTCGGATCTTGTTGCATCAAAAAAATCCCTCGCACGCACGCACGCAGTTCCTCAAGCCAAACTGTCGCCGCTTGGTGTACCGAAGACGTCCAATACCTCTTTCCTCACTTGCGAAAACCTTCATGCATGTGTGCTCGGTTGTGATGGAGGATTGATTAGTCTTTTTTTTTTTTTTTTTTTTTTTTTTTTTTTTTTTGGGGGGTGGGGGGGGGGTTTTTTTTTTGTTTGCTTCTCTAACAAAGTTGGTGGGGGGGCAGGTTGAGAGTTTCACTCAAAACAGTTT
>Ga0116231_10012241_pt1 | contig 12715 bp, 7 predicted proteins | sample S1TSphgellanicum_2_FD_89695 | JGI IMG/M metagenome (GOLD analysis project Ga0116231, IMG submission 89695) | Host-associated microbial communities from peat moss isolated from Minnesota, USA - S1T2_Fd - Sphagnum magellanicum MG | ecosystem: Host-associated > Plants > Peat moss > Unclassified... | reverse complement strand
CACATTTTTGACAATAAACGAAAAAACCAAAACCCAGGTTAAAAAAAAAAAAAAAAAGAAGGGGTCAAAAAGGAAAAAAAAGAAAAAAAATAGAAAAAAAAAAAAGGGAAAAGGAACAAAGATAAAAAAAGAAATAACAATAAGGAGAAAGAGAAGGGAAAAAAATAAATTAATAAAGGATGATGAATAAGGGAAAAAAAAAAGAAAAAAAAAGAAAAAATAGAAAGGGAATATTAAAAAGAAGGGGAAAAAAAATGGGGAATAGTTTTATTGGGGTGGGGGAAGCAATGAAGAAGTGGGGACGTAAAAAGTAAATAAAAATCAAAGTTTCATCCAATCAAAAGACCCCAATAAAGTTTTTTAGATTAGTGCATTGATGGGTGTAATTGTTACATTGCAAATGTTGTTGTTTTTAATAACATTAATATATCATGAACACCACCATCACCCATCACTTGCATCAACATAGTCGCTTACATCATCGCTTACATCAGCATTCACCTTGGTAGGTGCACACATGGAAGCCTCTATGGAGGCTTCCTTGAGTTAGGTCCCCAATGGGGTATAATCTAAATTAGTATTTAGTTAAGTTTTAGTTGATTTTTAATTCACTATTAATTAAGAAACTTTTCAAAAAGCTTCCTTAATCAATGTACACACGAAAACTTTTATGGAAAACTTCTTTAAGCTAAATCCCTAATGGGGTATAAATAGTGGTAAGACCTCCCATTACCTTCAATCTATTTAACATTACTTTTGTACATTTCCTTGTCATAACCTTTAGTTTCATATATTATTAAAATAAAGTTTTGTTTGAATTATTTTTTAGCATATACTGTGTTCTTGTTTTGTGTTTTTGTGTTTCTAGTCTTGGATTAAACTTAGGCTTGCATTTCTTATGATTTGTTTTCTTTGTTATGTCCTTGGTTTAGTTTTTGTTTTTGTAGCTTTTTATGTCTGTGACATGATCACAACCCCACACATTGCTTACAAAGCTTCACGTTAAATGATTAATGCAAGAAAAAATAATATTTAGGTTGTGTGTCGTAGTTTCATGTGTTTTCCTTGCATTGTTATTTTGTTATTATTATTATTTTGTTAATTTTGTGTTTATCATGTTTGTGTTGTGTTTGGTGATCCTTTGTTGGTGTTTGGTAGTGGCACACAGATCCACAGAAGTTTGGCACCAAAGCCTACTTACACAAATGTAAGCAAAACTTGTAAATGATGACAAAAATGAATTGTTCATGCAATATTTGTTGGCACAACTAGAAAATGCACTCAACCCCTAGCATGGTGGTTTTTTGTTAGGATGTTGAAGTAATATTGATTGAGAACAAGATGAAAGGCATTTGTGAATCTTGAAAGATTATTTTTCTTCATCACCAATCTATGACAATAAATTTTTTTGCATGATATAGAAGATCAAGTGATTTCTATTTTGCAAAATCATGGATGTTATCTATGATCATGATTCTTATTTTGTGCAACATTGGGACATGCATGGCGCTTGAGCATTTCCGCCATCCAAAAATGCATTACTGCCTTGAAAATGTTGGCATACAGCATTGTAGTAGATGCCACCAATGAATAATAATTTCTATCTAATTAAAAACACTATAATTGAATGGGATAGTCTACCAATGTGTCTATATACTTGTCAATGGTATATATCCAAGGTGATGAATTTTTGTTCAAATGATGCATGAACCAAAAGGTGAGAAGTGACAACATTTTGTGAAATGTCAAAAGAGTGCACGGAAGGATTTGGAACGTTGCTTTAGGGTTTTACAAGCAAGGTTTCAAGTGATTGCAAATCCCACTAGGCAATGGGATAGGGAGGTGATAGTAAATGTTTTGATGGCATATATGGTGTTTCATTACATGATCAATGGTAACAAAGTGATTGAAAATCTGAAGCTAGCTTGGCAAGACCAAAAGATTATATAGTTTAAAAGAGGCCTCATGTTTCATACATTCTTGAATAGCACAAGATGTGATGAAAGATGTTAACAACCATTACAAACTCATAAATGACTTCATTGAAAACCCATGGGCAATGAAAAGCAACAACTTGTTTTGAAATAAATATTTGAATTTTGTTCAAGCCTAAATGCTTCAATGCATGCTTCAATTTACATTCCAATGTATATCGCTATAATTCCAGATATATTGTTTATAGTCTTTTCTACTTTTGTGGTTTTTACAACTTTAAGAAGAGTGATTATGCTAGGAGCAATAGGAGCAAATGTTACATTAAAGTGTGCTCGAAGTTCATAATGTAGCTCCTCACATCTTTGCAACTTGAAATATTCATGTGCATCCTTTGATGAAAGTTGGTTGTCAAGCTTGGTGAACCATGCCACAGTTGGCTACTATTCAAAAATGGCAAAAAATTTCAAATTTCTTCTTTCCATGCTTTTGGTCATGTGTGCTTAAGTGCACAATCTTTCAACATTTTAGCTCTCAACCTCTTTTGCAACTTTCAAACTTTATGGCCTTTTTTATGTAAGTGAATAAAAGTTTGACATATTTTCCAAGTCAAGAATTTCAACTTCAATTATGTTTGTTTGTTCTATGTTTTTTTGCCTTGTGACTGACATGTTGCACATATTCTTTTGCATGTCCACCCACTATAGTGCATCTTTCCAAAATAGCCAATATTGTATCAAGATGAATGATTGTTGTTTTGGGTGTGTGCTTTTGTAAAGCTCCAATGCATCTTGCAATGGGTTCTTAATGGATATCCCAAGTTCATTCAAAGCATCAACAAAACCATGACAACGTGCAAACTTGGAGATGTCATGTTTAATCACCTTCATTTTGTTTTCACGATTCTTCTAAGCTTGTTTGCACATGTTGAAGGTTGTTTTTTATTGTAGTGATGTTACACACTACACCGAAATGTTGTCAATTTTTGTCCACTACAAGTCACATTTTTGCAAAATGTGAAAATATGACTTGCAAAACTCGTAATCTTCTTCAACAACAAAGTTTTTTCCCTTTTTTGACTTTGTATTTGTTGGCCAAAAACTAGAATGCTTGTTGAAAGCAACATGACAAACTCCAAACCTTCCAAAGATGCTTTTACAAAGCTTGACGACACCATCTCTTCTTTCTCTTGATGTTAGAAATGGTCAAATACTGGGTTTCATGAGCTTTTATATCATATATGAAAGTGTCAATGAAAACATAAATTTCTTTTGAAGCTAAGAAACTTTATTCCTGATGGAGTTGTGGGTGGGGCTTAAGTTTTTGGGGTTTTTCCTTCACGGCCCTTATTTGCCATTAGAGAGCCATTTGGTTACCCTTGTGTAGATGCTCAAAATCCCACCCTTTTCCTGGATGTAAGGTGCACCCTTCAAATACATTAGGAAATACCTATGTTCCTGATATATATTTTTATGCTTGTTGAAAAATTTTCCTGGATGTAAAGTGGACCCTCCAAATACACTAGGAAATTTCTATGTTGCTGTAATATATATTTTTATGTTCATTGAAAATTTTGACTCCTTTCGGACCTCATCAAGAGCCTTGTGAGAGAGTTCTAGAAGACTGTTGAGAAATATTACAATTGCAAATTAAGGCATAAAAGTATTAAAGTTTATAAAATGAACTTTGATTGTTGCAAAGACAAGTGTAGGGGGAGAAGAATATGAGGAGGAAAAAAGAGCCGTAGTATGATCCAGAACGGCGACATTGAAGCAAAACCAGCAGCAGTATCAGAAGTAGCAAAGCTGATGCCATTACCTGCATCACTTGTCTCTATCACAACTAGTAAATCTCTCTGAAAAAGTTGCTATTAATATAGTAGCCTCCCACTTAAGTACGCACCCATTTAAGTACGCATCCCTGTTAAGTACGCATTTTATGACAAAATTTTGAGGGATCAACATTTTTCAGTGGAACATATCATGAATCGTCATCTGGCGCAGGTTTTGGTTTTTTTTACGTCTAGCTTTGAGGACGACTGCTCGGACCTTGGCCTGGAACTCTTCAAACGATTTTTTGAGATCGTTGAATGCTTCTTCGGCTTCTGTTTGAACGTTAGAGCAGAGCAGCTGATCCTCAATATCGAGAATTTGCTTATACAAAGATTCAAATCCATGAAATTCAACTCTATCCTGTGACTCAACAATTTGCTCTAGTTGATTAACATCGCTATCTTCATCAAGCCCTGCTTCATTAATCTTCATCGATTCTAACAGCTCTTCGACATCTTCCAACACTACTGCGGCATATTCTTCATTGCTTTCGTCATCAATATGAACAAATTCTTCTAGTTCTGATTGGTTGATCGATAAATTTAAGCTTTCGATGGTTTGGGCTAACTCAGTGGCAATGATGTTATTTTCGCTTTCAGCCCCTGGTTCCGGTTCCAAGTTCATGAGCTCTGCCTTATTGAATGCATTTTTGATAGAGCTTAACGAGACGAAATCCCAGGCTTCTTTTACATAGCTTGCGGCATCCAGTAGGTGCGCTGGATTTCCGTAGGAAACTCATGCTAAACCTCGTCGTAGTCGTTTTCCCAATTCTTTTTTTCGTTGCTTTAACTGCTCGTCAAGCTTGTAGTTGAGGATATCCTTGAGATATAAATATTTGTATCGTTTCTTGAGAGCGGCAATGATTCCCATATCACAAGGTTGTTTCCAGCTGGTACAGTTCGGAGGAAAGAATACTACGTGGATGTTATCGTGTTCGAAGGCGTCAAAGTGTCTCGGCGCATTATCCATCAGTAAGAGAATGGGACGTCCTGTTTGTCTTTTGATTTCTGGAACAAAGACTTCGTTGAACCATTTCCAGTAGGTTTCCACGTCCATCCATGCTTTCGCTTGATTGAAATAAAGAATTGGCCAGTGTCGGTCTTTAATACACGTTGGCTCTTTCGGCTTTCCAATCATTACACAAGGAATTTTATGTGTTCCAGATGCATTGGTGCAAACTATCAGAGAAACACGATCTTTCGCTTTCTTTTTGCCTCTAGTGCTTGAAATGTCTTCGTTTGGCATCAGAATGGAATATTTGGGAAGCAGATGGAACAACAATCCGGTCTCGTCCATGTTGTAGACGTTCTCAGGGTCGTATTGAGCAATGATAGAATATAATTCTTCTAACGCTGATAGTAATTCTGGGTCATTTTTGTCAACCTCAGCTCCTTCTCCATGAAGAAGCATTTTCTGTAGACCTCAGCGTGTCCTAAAACGACTCAGCCATTGCCATGAAGCCTTAAAGTCTGAATCGGAAATGGATAATGTAGAAGCAATACTTTTCGCTTTCGCAATGGTGAGAGATGGCGGTATAGGGAGCTTGGCACGACGCATGTTGTCAATCCAGATGTACAACATATCTTCAAGTTCGGTAAATCGTCCAACTAAAGCTCTGAAGGTCTTCTGCTTAGCTTCTTCAGAGAGTAAAGCAGATCGTTCAAGAATTGAATCTCATTTCTCCTAGACCTTCCGGATAGCACCTTCGTTAACATCGTACTCATGCGCTAGAGCGCGTTTGCTTGGAGGGTTCGTCTTGCTCAGTTTTGAGATGATCTTGCAGCGCTAGGACTCATTCAGGCGCTTGCCGGTCAGTTTCTTCGACATTACAGCGAAACACAGGTGATTTGGGAATGGAGCGTCTAAAGTACGCACTTGGGAATGGAGCATCTAAAGTACGCACTTGGGAATGGAACGTCTAAAGTACGCACCTACCGGTAAAGTACGCACAAAACTCCGAGGTTCAAGTTGCGTACTTAAACGGAAGACTACTGTACCAGAGTCACTTACCGTTATTACATCCATTCCATCTGACTATGCTGCCTTCCCACAACAGGTTTTCATTTTCTTCACCTTGTTTTCTTAGTCAAAGTGCCAATCATCTTGAAATATATGAGTAGCTCCTCTAACTGGCAACTAAATGGACATATTAAAACAGCTTCACTCTTTCTTGACCACAGATGCGTAGGCTGAAGAGAAAGGACCGCAGCAGGAGTGCCACATGTAGAATGGCTGTTGAAAGCCTTGTAATACTGGCCTAACAGTATAAGATCTGGGCTAACAAAGTGGTCATAATTTATAGTTGGCAGCTTAGGTTTTTTTCCTTTTTGAGCCTGCCAAGTCTCTTTCTTAGGACTCAAGTCCTATCAATTGAAATGAAGAGTCGTATGATGGAAAAATTATTCATAATACTGGGCAATGAACAATGTGGTATCCTCACTCTATCTCTCATTGTACTCTTGTAACCTAGATGTATGGAAGTGCATACCCAGCATATTGAGCACAACTCAGCATGATCGTAATGACATATTTGCCCTCATCTCATATCGCTAATCAGCTTCTCTACTTTGCTCTTTCCATTTTTCTGGCGCTGTAGCACATTTATATGTGGGAGTGCCAGGAGCTTTGGGCAACACTGATTATGCAGTCTACAGCTATTCTATCAATCTGTCAGTCCTGCTTTTGAACCTATTTTAATATCCTTAGCGTTGTAGAATTGTCTATCTCAGTTCTAGAACTTCTGTTGGTACATGCTTACAGAGCAAACCTGGCAGGCATGAGGTTTTCCAATTTATGGTGCAGCTCTACACAGGGTGGTTTACCAAGATGCTGTAGAATATGAAGAGGCTGGGTGGTTGAGCCAATACTCCATCAAACCTTGAAACTTTGAAATTGAATTGACATTTTATCTGTTGGGATTGTCAAATTTTTATATTCATAGCTTGGTCCATAAGCACCAAGGTTTAAGCAATTATTACACAAAGACAGGGAAGGAGATCAGAAAACCTGGACTCAAAGATTCCCTACTCCCAAATGTTCTTGCCATTGCTGGGAACAATCACATCCACATTTGTCTCAACCTTCAAGAGAATTCTTGAGAATGTCCAGACCCATCCCCTGAAATCCACTATAAAACACTTTGTCTAGCCCAGAGCAAATAACACCTCTAGACTCAGGATTCCTGGCACAATGGAGCCTTACATTGCAAAGCACTGCAGTTGGTGAGCAAAGGTAGAAGACAAGCTAGTCTGATTACTTGTGTTTCAGAACTGATGTAGACACTCCAAGGGCACCAGTACATGTTGCCATTACTATGGCATGCCTCCACAACAATCTGGTTGTCAAACTACTGCCACAAGCTCCTCCACATGATTTATCAGCACTTTGTTAAATAGTCTCTGATTTCTTGCTCCTTGTAGAAGAGTCTCTCATTTCTTTCCTACCCAAACAAGTTAAGAATAGTCATCAGCCTGGTCAACAATGCATCTTAAATGAGAACTAAGTCTTTACTTTCACTTGCTTCCTCCAAGGAAAAATCTATAACATATTTGTATGACTAGACACATCCAGTCTAATACCTGCATATACATTTATGAAAGATGTACCTGGAGGTTCGTGACAGGCAAGGATTCTCATAAGACTCCACATTACATGCCCAATGCAATACACCTGCCTCCAGGCAATTTACACCACTCCACATCAGATTAAACGCTTACAGTTCCATTCTGAACAGCTAGTCTAGCTAATGCTTTATGGAGCCACTTGTCTTCTTTCATTCTAGTCTGTAGTGTAAGGGTACTACTAGTGAACCCACCCAAGTCTGTCTCCTACATTAAGTCACCATCATTGTGAGAAGCAGGTTGCAAGGACCCAGAAAGTATCAGTTGCACTAGGAAACTTAATTATTGAGGATTATCATGTAATACATCCTCTAGGCCATATACATGCTTCAAAACTATAGCCTTATAATCCACCAACAATTGGCAGATTATAGGAAACTGAGTATGCTCTACAGCGTTTGTGGCCCAACATTTCTCAATGAGTGCATATAAGTTACCAGGACAATACTCCACATCTGGTAAACCAAAGTCTCACTCTGTCACAGATGCTCTGAAGAATATTTCTTAGTGGTATGTCTTTGAAGGGGACTCTCCCAGTGAACACCTCAAAGAATATCATTGCAAAGCTATACACACCTACTAATTTGGTCTTTGTCTCTGTTCTCCTCATCTTCAAATGCCTCAGGTGCACTCCACCAGGTTGTGCCCACCAATGGCATGGTTGTACCCAGAGTCATGCAGCTTAAATTTTGACTGGCAAAAGTCTCAAAGTTCAACTTGCACAGATGACAAGGGATCCATCGTGAGCTCCAGAACATTTACAAGAACATTGGTTGCCTTCAAATCACAGTGCATCACCCCACTCTCATGCAGGTAATTCATAGCCACTGCTATCTGTAGCATTATATTGCTTCCAGCAGTGAAAGCAGGTTTCTTATTCTTCATCATCTGAGCACATAATGCTACAGATAGCAGAGGGCATGAATTATTTGCTCATGAGCTCCAAAATCATGAAAGACTGGCTTTCCTGGACTCTCTAACCTAGTTGCATGACATTTGGGTGTTACAACTTTGAAAAGAAAATTGCATCTTTCTGTTCTGCGTGCTTGTATTCGTGGTTGACTTGAAAAACCTTTGCAGCTGCCATCAATCCAAGCATTTTACACTTTAGCACTGTTATTAATGATCCACCTCCAAGACAATGCTTATAAGAAATTTCCCACATCGATTGAAAGGTTGCTATTGTATTCCATGATTGGAAATCGCTGCCCTCAGTTTCTCTGAAAGATATTTTGCAAGAATAACAAAATCTGAAGTAAAAACAATACCTCTTCAGCCCTCTTTAATGCTAAGAATCTACTGCTATAATGAAGCTTCCAACGCTCCATAAAACACTCAAGTCCCTAAAAGTTTGTAACAACACCTGACTGCCTCTACAGATTAGAAACACCAGCTTTACATTGTATTGATGTTACAGAATGTGGCATGGATCAAACTCTCTTGAAATTTGTACACTTTGGTTTATCTCTCGCTGACCACCCAATGACAGTCAGTTGCAACAAGGTAATAAAGTCCTTCAATAACAGAAAGCTGCTTACCAGTGGCACTCCTCAGCAGAGGACTATCTACAATTTCTACAAACTCAACACACCTCTCAAGTTCCCTCAGACATTTGCACAAAATGAGCTATTTGTCAACTGTCCCTTCAACCATTCTCTTGACTGGACACTCACTGAATTTACTCAAATTTGTATACCCCTTTCGACAATACATGGGTTGTTTAACAACATGAACATAAATAGCATTCACACTCAACATATCATATATATTGAACGTCAGTACCTCAATCAGCCGTCCAGTTCAAGACCTCCAAGCCAGGTTCTTATTCACCAGCACAACGGCTCACCACCACACATTAGCAACGCAGCCGCCGGATAAGCTTCACGAATCCTCACCTAAGTCACGCTCTCAACACCTTGCAAAAACAGCACCCAACACACCAGTGAAAGCAAGGACAAACAGCAAATGCACAGAACAACACACATCCTTCATATTTTCATAACGTTCCATAACGCCGAAGGCTGACGTCTTATGAAAGACATGCGCTTCGCTACCAATTCTCCGTCCCGCCGAAAGTTGACCTAACGATCATGAAACCCTAAAACTAGTAACCCTAAAACTAACTCGTTCACACGAGAGCATCGGGTAGGCTGTTTCACAGGGATCTTTATTCTGGTGACACCTTGGGGAACATCGTGGGGAACACCTTGAAAACCTGGGGACATCATTGAAAACAGATGGGAACAGACTGGGAACATGATATAAATAAGAGAATTAAAAAATTCCATCCCCACACTAGACTGCCTTCTATTCTGGGAAGTGTGGCTGTGCTTGACTGAATACACACAAACTATAGAGCAGGGTTCCTGTGTAAAATTGGTCTGACTGATGCTCCCCTTGCATCCTTTTGGCTCTTGCACTTGGCTTACTTCCTGAGTAGACCACTACATATCAATGACATTGCAGAGAAATCTCCACAACGCTTTTTAAGGTAACATGAATGCAGTCATAAATAACCTTTGTGAGAGTCGATCACAAATTGTTGGACCATCATTTTCATCATGAATAGCAGTGACAAGCTGCCACAACTACCCACTGACTTCATAAACTTCTGATGTGGGTGAGGAAAGTCCACAAGAATTTGCCCGAAATTTGGGCAAACCATAGTCTTGCGTCCTAAGTTTCGCAACAATCAGACGGTTTCCATGGCTATGCTGTTTCATTGCTTGCGTGCACCGAATGCTTGTGGGTATCGTCATCTTAACATCCTTTCGATTTCAAAAAATTTGAGATTTTCTCCAAATCCTCTGAGGAGTAACAGTTTCCAGATTCAAGATATCCGAGATTTTCTCCACATCTGAGATGTAAAAGTTTCCAGATCCAAGATGTAAGAGTTTGCAAATCTGAGCGTTGAGAGTCTTGTGCAAAGCAGGAAAAGATCTGTTTGCATCTCTCCTCTGCTCCCAAGCACTCTATCTATCTGCATTTCCCCTGCTTGCCTGCTGCCTCCATGACCACTCCAGATCATGCCCCAATTCTAACTACAAAACAGGGTGATTGTCGGATTCTAGTTCCTTTGACCAGCCAAGGACCAGTACCAATTTCTTCTTCTTCTTCCTCCTCATCATCTTCCTCGACATTTTGCTCAGTTTCTTCTTCCTCAGTGGGAGTTGTAAAATCAAAGCTCAAATGCCAAGGTGAATGGTTGTCTCAGCTCCTTGCTGGAGAGGACTTTAGCTAGATCACACCTTTCTCAACCAGGACATTGAGGTGACAAAAAAATGACAAATTATACCACTTCTTGAGATGAATCTTGCACACTGAAGCAAAACCTAGCTAGCAAAATAGAAATTCCAAAACACTTCATCTTCAAATGTCATATTCAGATTAGTCTCACCAACTACATCTATCAGCTAAATACAACATGAGGAAGGATATTTAGCTCATAACATAAGTATAGAGATGACACAGTATAACATAAGTGTCCACAACATAAATCAGTACTATGATGATCCAAATTACTTTCAGATACAGAATTGCCATTATCAACTCCTAGCAAAGGCAATGACAGATGCATTGGAATATCTTCTTCATGGTCTGTATAATTTGGTGTCCCGTCAAAATGACAACCTTCCTCGACAGATTCCATCAGCATTCACAACTCAAGTCTGTGCAAAACACTTAATCCTCTTCTCTGTTGTTGAGTTCATCAAGCATCTTCAACACCTGCATGTTTACATCGAATGTGTGCATCAGAAATGTATGCAGAAAACAGTTGCAAGGGGTTGAGTAAAAATGTCATCATATAGAGATGACACAGTACAACATTTCTACAACACAGCTACACAGTTCATTTCTCATGAGCCTCAACATAGTACTCCAAACACTTCAATGCAAAATGAAGGCTACCCACCATGATTTCATAGCCATATTCAAAGCTTGTGGTTGCCTTGAGAACTGGATATTGCTTCAACACTGCTTGCTTCACTGCTCTTTCATCCTCCAGAATGCATGCTTCACTGGCCTTTATCCTCCAGAATGCATGCTTTGGTGAGCATTTTTATCAAGCACTGCTTATGTAATCCACACCCATTCTATCAATCTGACACTAGTGTTTTTGCAGCTTTTATAATATCTTCAGTGTCGGTAGAATTGTGTGTCTGCCTCCTGGAACTCCTTTTCACATATCCTTACAGAGCAAACCTGGCAGGCATGCAATTTTCAAATTTATGGTGCAGCTCTACACTGGGTGGTCTACCAAGATGCTGAAGAATGTGGAGAGGCTGGGTGGTAGAGCCAAAACTCTATCAAACCTTGGAATTTTGAAGATCAAATTGACATTTTATCTCTGGGGATTGTCAAATTTCAATATTCATAGAATGCTCCATATGGACCAAGGAAGCTTGTCGACCACTTCAAAGACATATTGTGCAAGGAGAGGGAGGAGATCAGGAAACCTGGAGTCTGAGATCCTCTACTCCCAAATGATTTCACATCTGGGGCAAACAACCACCTACACATTCCTCTCATACTTCAGGCAAATTATTCAGAATGTCCAGACCCATACCCTGAAATCCATTACAAAACACTTTCTTAAGCCCACAGCAAATAACAATATAAGATACCTCTAGACTCAGGACTCCTGCCAGATGCTATGGAGTCTTACATTGCTAAGAACTGCAGTTGCTGAGCAAAGGTAGAAGACAAGCCAGCCTGATTTCTCATGTTTCAAACCCAATGTTGCGATTCCAAGGGCACCTGTAGATGTTACCATTTTTTTGGCATGCCTTCACAACAATCTGGTTGCAAAACTATTGCTACAAGCTACTCCACATAGTCAATCAGCATCTTCTTAAATAGTGTCTCATTTCTTGCACCTCGTAAAAGAGTCTCTCATTTCTTTCCTTCCAAAACAAGTTCTACAGAATATTTGTAAGGCCAGATGCATCCAGTCTAAGACCTGCATGTATCTTTGTGAGAGATGTACCTGGAGGTTCATAACAGGCAATTTTTCTCCAATAGATTCCCATAAGACCACATATTACATGTCAAATGCAACACACAGGCCACTTGGCTACTTACACCACACCACATCAGATTAAATGCCTACAGTCCCATTCTGAACACCTGGTCTAGCTTATGCTCTATAGGGCCACTTGTCTTCTTTCAATGTAGTCTGTAGTGTAAGTGTACTACTAGTGAAGCCACCTAAGTTTGTCTCCTACATCAAGTCACCACCATTGTCAGATGCAGCATCTTGCAAGGCCCTGGAAGGTATTAGTTGCACCCAGGATACTCTATTGTTGAGGATAATCAGGTGGTACATCCTCT
>Ga0116231_10012239_pt1 | contig 12716 bp, 7 predicted proteins | sample S1TSphgellanicum_2_FD_89695 | JGI IMG/M metagenome (GOLD analysis project Ga0116231, IMG submission 89695) | Host-associated microbial communities from peat moss isolated from Minnesota, USA - S1T2_Fd - Sphagnum magellanicum MG | ecosystem: Host-associated > Plants > Peat moss > Unclassified... | reverse complement strand
TTTAATTTAAATATATAGGCGAGTAGGTTGGCGGGGGATAGTAGGGGGGGTAGAAGGTGGGCGGGCGGGAAAAGTTTTAAAATAATAAAAATAAAAATAAAAATAAACTGGGTGGGGGTCGGGGAGAAAATAAAGTTCCCAAAAAAAAAAAAACTGAAATCAAGGCTCAAAAAGGGCAAACATAAAAAGTCAAGCTGGGATGGCATAGTAATAGAAAAGTGCCCATTACACATATAGGTGTTTGGAGACTTGCAAGGAATGCAACCCTAAAACCTTACATACTAGGAACATTTTTTAAATTGTGCTACTAATTGTTATTATAGGAATACCTTGAATGTATTACTAAAGATGCACAACTAGGTTAAAAATGCAAACAAGCTTTGAAAACCCCTTGAAAATATGAACTGTAGTATCTACAAAAAGATGAATGGCATTCCAAACAAAACAAAAAGGGTGCTCCATCCCATGTTCATGGTCTTTCCCTACAAAGTACAAACATAAGTTCCCCTAAGGATTTTACATATCCAACAAGGGATTCATTTTCATAGGAATCCTTTTTAAAATAATGGATGTTGTAGACAAACAATTTGCAATATTTTTCTTATTAACAAAAAAAGGAGAAAAGAAAATCCCATGATTCATTGGGGGAATATTAACACTAGGAAAAAGGAATTCACTGAAAGTCTTGTCAAGTAAAAGGTTGGTTGATAGATTGGATCCAAATTGAAAAAATCTTGAAAAAGTGTTGGAAGATGGAATCAAGGATATTTGGAAATTGGCAAAAAGACATGAAGATTTGGAATTAAAAAAAGGAAACTTCTATCTTAATGAAGTGGACAACAAATGAAGCTAAAAAACCCTAAATAACTCCCAATTTCCCCCCCCTTAAAAAATAATCACAAGGACACCTACACCCATATTTTTGTCTCCTTCTTTTTGGACTCCTAATTGATGAAACCCTAATTAGGTTGGCAATCTCAAGTTGGCCCACTTAACAAGTTGCCCATTTAAACAAGTCCACTTGCTAGTGTTTTGTTCATTCTCTTCCCATTCTATTAGCCTCTTGTTGGACATTTGAATAAAAAAATAGTAATGAAAATAGAAAATAATGCAAAAGGTAAATTTTTTAAAAATATAATAATTAATTATATGTGGATAAAAATAGTGAAAAACACCTAATTCCACTTCTTCACTATTATGATTCCTTTGTTGATTCACGTGGACCTAATCCACTTTTATGAAGGCCCAAAATTAAAGGCAAGCTTACTAAGTACCTAAACCCAACAACCAAAACATTAATTAATTACTACCTTACAAGTATCCTCTTTAAATGTACTCTCTCCATAATAAGTAAGCAAATATTCTATCAAAGTTATAAATAAAAGTTATCACTTTAATTAAGTTATTGATTACCTTGTGTATGTGTGTGTGTCAGTGGTTTTTTTTTTCCGGGCATTTATTTATTTATTTATTTATTTATTTAAGCCAAAAAGGCATTCATCCATAGAAAGATGTTAAAAACAGGAAGATTTAGCCAATTTTGGCTATAAAGAATCCTATCAGTGCACCATCCAAATATTTGGAAATACGTGGATGGATGGTGCACTGATAGGATTCTTTATAGCAATATTTCACCATGCAAAAATACAATCTTCAAAAAAAAATCCTCTAAAAGAAACCCAAATCCTTTGAGATCATATTATAACTCTATTATAACTAATCTCGAGTTTATTTCAACCCAAGCCAAAATATCATGTTTCAAAAATCCTCATATAATTAAATAGACCTATTATTATTATTACCTAGGGGCCTATAAAAATCCCTTAAGCTACTACTACCTATAATACTCTAGAATGAACCTAATCTGAGAATGAAACTTCTTTCAACACCAAAAATTGGGAATAAAATGAGTTTTAAGCCTTGTTTTATGCTTATGTACTTCTTCTTTTTTTGGTCTCAATTTTCATCTCAAACCTAGTTTTGATGAAATTGGGGGCGGGTTTTGGTGCCCCAATCCACAACTTTACAAATTACTCTATTATCAATAACATGTGAAGAAGACCTCAAATATGGATTATATATAGTGCTAAGTGTAGGGCAAAGCCCCAAACACCCCATGTTTGGGGCATTCTCAAAACAAGGGGCCTAGGATTAGGTGAGAGTTGAGTCTCACCCTTGCCTATGAGAATGTCCCCAACCTTTTCACGGCCTTACCAAATGTACAACACAAGGTGAACCTTATCATAAGTTTAAACCTACATAGATCACAAGGTCTCGTGATACAAATGGGAGGGACCTTACAACTATAAGTTGGCTTACGATTGTTGAGGAAGCTTTTAATTGTAGAATATGAGATATTTTCAAATGAACTTGTAACCTTCACACTTGAACCCCCACTCTCTTGAAATCTTATAGAGGAGGACTTCTAAGAGCCCTTCTTATTCCCTTCATAAGAGGAATGAGCCAAATTTGGTTAGAGGAAAGTAGAACATTTTTTTAGAATCCTAATATATTTCGTCAACCAGCAGTAAATATGGCTACTTTTTTTTATAAAAAATCTTCAAAATGTGGTGATTTTGGCACACTTTTTCCACATAAATTGTACCCTTCTTCCCATTGGATTTTTTTTGGGTGGGTGGGGGGTGTCATTGTGGTGTGATGGCCATTAAATTAAACAAAAGAAGAGAAGACACTGGCAGATGGACAATGCTCACTTCAAGCACTCTTAAAACAAGAGGTGTGCCTTCCACACTGTGGCCTCGCCAATTACGTTTTTAAAAAAGTATCTTAAGGCAAAAGAAGAATTATGAAAACTCAAATATTTCACCATGCCAAAATATAATCTTCAAAAAAAAAAATCCTCTAAAATCAACCAAAATCTTTCAAGATATTATAACTCTATAGCTAATCTCAAGTTTCAACACAATTTAGCCAAAATATCATCTTTCAAAAATCCTCATATAAAAATTAAATAGACCTATTACTTAGGGGCTGAAATCCCTTAAGCTACTATACTCTATAATGAATCTAATTACAATATCCTCCAAAAATGTGGACAAAATATACCATTACAGTTAGAATTCGAAACTTTGTGGGATAATTGTCATTGTTGAACATAAGAGAGATGGGAGTTGTAAATGTGAGGATTTGAACCCCTCACTCCTCTTCAATGAGGGTCTCCTGAGTCTCTTAGCATTACATCACCTGAAATAATTTTAAAGCTTCCATTTGCTTCCTTAGAAAATCTGTAAATAAAGCTTTCATTGTACAAAATTGTCCAAAAAATCAACTCCAAAATCACTACATTCATGTCTACTACTACATGCTCAAATCCAGTCTGACAGAAAAACATAACAACCCAAGCTCCAAACCATCTTTCTCTATCAACTATGAGGATCCATTGGCCTAGTTTGGATAAATGGGTAGTGTGTATCAAACTCTCAATTGAGTTGATTATGAACTTAAATCTGTCTCCAAATGGCAGGTTCTGTTTTTTTTTTTTTTTTTGAAATTGGGTTTTTAGATACACTAGGAAATGCCAGCATCCATTTTTCAAGTTGTTAACTTGTACCCAAAAATTGCCTGAATCTAAAGGCCAACAACTATCCTAACCCTAACTACTAGCCTATACCCAAAAGAAAAACAAAACAAAGAAAGAGCAAGGTGAGATTGGTGAGAAAGCTAGAGAGTTTGAGTTGGGACTTTGAGAGCAATCACTTGTTTGCATGAGATTCCAAACAGTATCACCACTTTGTGTGTGTGTGTGTGTGTGTGTGTGTGTGTTTGGGCTGATAGGCAAATTGTTGGGCCCATGCTGGGCTCCCTAGGAAATGGCCAATTATGGTGTTCTGACTTGACTTGAGGCTCTATTCCACATAAAAATCATTGAGACCAAAAGTGTGTATTATATATAGTAAAGTGCATTTCTATGCTGTACAACCGACAAATTATTACAGCTAGAACTTAGCTGATTATGCTTCCTTTGCAGCATATGTGCTTCTTCAGGTACAAATAGGGGGCTTTCTCCCTGCAACTTACTACTACATTCGGATGACCTTTCCCTTCCCATTTGTTACATAGTGAAGCAACTTCCTATAAAGACAATAAGAAAGGAGCTAGGTAAGTGGTTTTGGTTAGGTTAGGTTAGGTTAGGTTAGGTTAGGTTAGGTTTCCGAATGCTCATCATGGACTTGTTCTTTGTTGTGACTTAAAGCAACTCCTTGGATGTACTACACACCTCAACACCCAAAAGCATTTCACTAAGAGCTTAAGATTTATGACTCGTGCGTGACCTCCTCCTTATTAAAACTTCCAAGAAAGAAAGAAGAAAATCGGATGAGGATGGATGTACCAAACCTCAACAACACCCCCAACAGCCTTTCACAAAGAAATTAAAGATTTGTGAGTCATGAACTCCTCCTTATGTGGTCAGTAGTAGGGTGATGATACCCATATGAGATACCCATCCCTTGTTTACATTTGCTTTATGGTTTCCCCTTGGGTCCCAACAAGGTCACACACCTTATGGGTATCTATCAATATATCAAGGTCACACACCTTATGGGTATCTATCAATATATCAACATATGTGTTTATTTGTTTGGATGTGATTGTGCCATAACCCTTCGAAACCATGGGTAGGCCAGGCTGATTTAGGGTTAACTCCCACCATGTGCAACCCTATCTTGGTGGAATAAATCAAAGCCCTACATACCAGGGTTGTGCCAGCGTCCCTATTTGGTGGGACCTCTTAGGGAGGTTTGAAAATGGGATGTCCACTTCCAAGAGGTCCCAAATATGAGCGTCCCTTGTCAAAATTAGGATTGGGATAGGGGTTTTTTAGTTCAGGGACAACCCCTCTAGGTTGGACAATGGCAAGCTAACATTGGGACGCCATTGGGGACAATGGGAGATGGTGAGGGAACATTGGGACATTGGGGATGGCAACAAAACCCTACTAGGGATGGCAACAAAACCCTACTAGGGATGAAAGATGTTTCGAAGCACAACAAGGTGTTGGGAAGAACATCCAACATGATTTTGGGTTAAGATTATTCACATGTGTAAAACTTGGTCTTTATGCAAGCTACACCCAATGGGGGGCTCACCACATGCACCTAGATTTTTTATTTCATTTCATGGGGCTCATTCATCAAAACCATGTATGTTTGCTCTCGTGAACACTATCATGATCAAAAGGATGCATAAATTCCAGTGACATAGGAACTGGTTTATATGGGGTTCTTTAGAAAAAAATTTGTATATATTTGAAAGAAGAATGGATGAATTATCAACCCCATTTACCTACATTTATTAAACATTCACATTCATCAACTCAAACCAATAATATAATACCACATACTATCATTAAGAAACTATCATCCTTCCTATGAATAAATCATTAAAAAAAAAAAATTTAATTTAATACAAATCTAATCAAGTCCACATAATTCACTTTCAATTGTGTTTAATTCAAAATAAATAATTAAATTATTCATGAGTCCAAACCTATGTCCCTCATCCAAGATTCTCAAAGTGGGGCCCATAGGTTATATTATTTAATGAATAAATAAATAATACAATCCTACCCCTATTAACGGTATGGTCCAATAAAATCTCTAAGATCAAACAACATTCAATTCTAGCACTTGTTCTTTCTCGAGCATTCATGAAATGGAAGCTTTGTCCTTGTAATTATAACAAGATAAATGTAACTTCACAACCAATTGAATCAAATTCATCCATTTATAAAGGTCCAATAAGACCTCTAAGACCAAGTTCTACTCATTGAGATTATAGGGGAGGGGATACTTGAAAGGTCTACCTACTTACCTACTTACCATAGGTGATTACCTACCTACCTACCTACTATAGGCGACTATTTCGGTGCCTCATCTATTTGTGAGTGACATGTACAAAGTTACATACAAGGAATCAAGAGAAGGCAAAGACAAATGAATGGGAACAAGGGTCATGTTTTGGAGAGTCACTTTTGATGTTTTGAAACTAATGACACATGTATAAATAAATAAATAAATAAATAAATTTCTATATACATTTTTTTGTGGATGTTTTTTTTGTAACTTATCAAATTTATTTTGCACTCACTTGAAATTAGTAGCCCTAAACACATACATATATGCTAATGGATAGGGAGATACTTCTTTGGCCATGGGTTACTAGAAACAAAGGTGGGCATCTTCACCAAAGACAATTAGGCTATACCTAGCATGCATTTTAATTTTGGAGATTGACTTTGGTATTCACTAGGCTCTCAAGTTGGCACATAGGTACCTACCCACCCCAACTATTGTGCCTCCAGATGGTAGGCTTCAGAATCCAAACAAAATCATGTGGAAAGGGAGGAGAACAAAGGGTCCAAAGCCATTGTCTTAGTGTCCAGTGCTTTGCTTGTGAGAGTGTCCCTGGTTAATTGATTGTAGGAAGAAGGGCTCTTCCAAAAGCTTGTTTTGCCAAATGGGTTGAGGGGAGAGATAACTATGGCTCAGTGTTTTTTTTTTCTCCTTGACAAATTATTGCCAGAATTCTACATTTAAAAAAAACCTAGCTACTATTATTACAAAGGAAAAAAAAGGTTGCCATTTTCACTTTCCATTGTTGGAAAGCATCTGTATGTGGTGACCTGGGTGAATTGACCCTCACATTGGGACCATAGTAAAATCCCCAAAACCTATTTAAATGGCCATACTTAGGCCCCAAAGATTATAGATTTTTGGATTCAAGGACCTTGATTTGGTCTATGGAGATGCTATTTATAAATATGTAGAATGTTTATAAGCAATTTAAATGGGTTTTGGGGCTTTTACCATGATCCCAATGTGCGTGTCAATTCGCCTTGGCTGGAGGTGGCTGGGATGGGTCCAAAGTGATCTAACTAGACAACATTGTCACCACCTTAAACCCTAATTAGATGTCACCACATCATCATAGTGAAAATTGTCAATTTTGTCCAATGGCCCACATTTTCATTGTCAAAGAAGCCCATTCATGATGAGAGGGTTTCCTTTGTCACTAGTAGAGTTTGCACATTGTGTGTGCAAGAGTTTCTTGCAAGCTTCTTGTCTTTTCTCACATCAGAATTGTCTCATGCAATGGTATGTCACTTGTTTGCTTTGAAATTCCATTTTCTTTCATTGTATTCACCATGGCGTGAGGCTTCATTGCACAATATATCATTACATTCCATTGTGCAATGTGTAAGTGTTTATCATGTAGCTCATGAATCAATTTTCAACACACCAATTATAGATTTTCAAGTCCTTATTCCATCACAATTGTTGCATTCAACATGTTAGCCAACCCAAGGGAGTATTTGCTTAGTTTTGAAGGTCTTATATATACATTATATTTTGTCACATGGAGCTTCAAGTCTCATAGAACATTATGATTTTTGACATTTTTTCAAAACATTATGAGGGATTCAATGTTTGTGAAGTTAAGTTGTTGAAAAATTCAATGGAATGTGAAGATATGATTGTTGTAAGTAGAATGTACATACCTTTTGCACTTCTTGTGTTATGTATAAGCTATAAGGTTTTGCTTGTGTGCAAAACAAAGGTGAGTAAGGTGCAATAGGTTTCATGTTGGGTTTTAAATTTTCCATATTTGCATTAGACTTTGTGAACTTTGTGCAATGTGCATTTATGAGCTAACAAAACAAATACAATTTAATGAGCTATGTGATTTTGTGGAATTTGTTAAGTTATACAATTTTGTGCAATTCATTGAATTATGCAATTTTGTGTGATTTCTTGAACTACACAATTTGACAAGCTACAAATGAATAATGCACTTCAAATTATTATTTTTTCATTTTATTTTCCATATGTAAACATTAAGGATTGAATGCATGTTATAAAAGGAGATATGCACCATCCCGAAATGGTTTCAATGTGATTTTATGTGATTCAACCAAAAAAAATCAAAGTTTATTTTTTCCATTTCAAGTTTAATGTGACTATCTAAAATCCAAAATTTCTTTCATTCAATCTTTTCACAATACCACCACTACTCCCACAATCCTACAAGTTCAAATATTTTTATGTATTTTTATGTTAGTAAAAACCCTTATGTTGTGGTTGTGGTGTCTTGTCATACCTTATTTCAATGTAGCTTCATCATTTCATGGGGCATTTACATTTTCCCCTCCCTTGTTTTCTCCATATAATATTGATCTTTCAAATGATCTAGATTATGAAGATCACATGATTGATGATGCTCCCATCCTTGAAACATATTTGCCTATTGTCTACTCCAAACTAGGAATCAAGAAAGGGAATTATGATGCCATTAAAATGTTTCAAGATTTTTGAGTTGCAAAGCTTCCATGGACATGATTGTCTTTAGGGTCAAAAGGTAATTTCCATGTTACCAAGTGCAAGATTTGTAGTGTGGTGGAAAAGAAAAATAAGTTGTTTGCTCCTAAATGGGATTTTATTTGTAAGCATGTAGGACATATGAAGGCTAACAAAAATATTGGGACTGGTGTTAAGAAAAGGGATTGGTATTATTCCAAAGTTTGTAAACCTGCCAAGAATTGGAAATTGCATGCTTCCTATAGTTGTGAAAGTGTTGTTGCTCGAGTTGTGGGTTTGTAAGAAAGAAAGCAAGGAAGGTGTGTAATTTGTCACAATATTGCGTTTGTTGTAACAAAGGCATTCTATGATGGGATATGATGTAATGAAGCCTTTATTTGAATACCCAACAATGGCAAAAAATAGTAAGAAACATTAGAGTAATATTAGGGTTGGACAATGGTAGAATTCATGCATCAAAAAGGAATGAAGGCAACTAGGGTAGCAATGGGGGCTATTTGATATGTTGTTTTAAGATGTGATGAAGTTTTTACAATTGACAATCAAGCTTGGTTGTTTATTTGTTGTTTTGTGGTGCATAACGAGGCAAGGATTCTAATTTGATGTAGATGGTGTTAATGTGTTATAGGGCATAAGAATGGTGTTACAAAACATATTCATGACACTCATTCTATTAGGGTCCACTATATGGCCCACTACACTAATTTGGCAATTAATACATTGTGGGGACTACCTTTGATGATGTGTTACGAAAATTTGTTGCAATGTTTGTACTCCTATTTTGCACATTCACATAAGAAGAAGTTAGAGTTCGCAAAATTTGCAAAGCTCATGGTAACAAAGGGGAACAAAGTTCTTTGAAGTGCCAAGACAAGATGATTTTGATGTTGAACCCCATTAAGATAATTATGTCATAACACATAACTTTCCTTTTGAAGATGGCTTTGGACAACCCTACAAACCAACAACCTATGTTGAATTATGGACACCTTTGTGAACTTTAGATCTTTCTTGGACTTGCTTACATTTTTCCATTGCCAAAATTTGTGCATGTTTTCATTAAATTGCACAATCTACATATGTGTTTATGTGTGACTTGGTGGCAACCATCAAGGTCTATTAAGGTGATCTTTATAGTATGTACTATGATCAAGCTTTCAAGTTCTTTGTTGATAATTGTTCATATTTATGTGTGTTTTAGCCAAGGGCTAAAAAAGGTTTTGATTTGTAAACTAAAAATTAGCTTTTGAACTCATGGTGTCATGGATGTTTTTGAGATTGTGGGTCCCTAATATTGGTTGTGGTGCATCATTTGCCAAATATTTTTAGGTTATTAAACAACATTCTATTATGCCAAAACCCTTAAGGTGGATGAGCAAAATATGGTAGTGGGTGGGCTATTCAATGCGAGTGACCTTGGTTACCAACATGGCATTTCAAGCTCATGATGAAGATGAATGTGACAACATATATGGTGCCCCCTTTTGACTTGAATCCTTTAATCAAAATGCGGTGCCTTTGACAACATCTTGAATATTTGTCTCTAGCTTCCTATAGTATGTGAAATTGGTTGAATTGGCCATGACATAAATAATAAACATTATATAAAATGAAAGTTGTTTCTCTACCATGGATTTTATGAAACCAAATTCTACAATAGGATCACTACCCATTTTTTAATTGTGGCGTGCACGTTTACATAACGATTATATATTTTGCACAATTTTTTATACGAGGAATGCATTAAGCAATGAAGAGTGGCATGACACTAATATTGTCATGATAGTTAAGGTGCTTTGTGGGCTTCCTAGGCAAGTTTCTATAAATGCAAAAACTTGATGGCTTATGTTTTTATCTTTGTTGAATTCAATATTTGCTTTATAAATAAAACATTGCAATTTATATTTTATTGACATGGTTTACCCACTTTCCACAATATGATTGCAATGTTGTCTCTTTGTTGAGTTTTTTGAAGTTGTAACTGTATGTTAACTTGGTTTGATTTTGTAGCTCACGTGTGTTAGAAAGGCCAATTTCAAGGAATCAATTCTCTTGCAAGTGTTTGGGTTTGCTTGGGAAATTTGATGGTTCACTTGGTATTCAACCTTTTTAATTTTTGTTTGCACATGTGAATCCATGAAAAAAAAAAGTAATCACCCTAAACACTACAATTTGGGACAAATAAATGTTAGATTCAAAAAGAATAATTTGACTCTTTGCTTGAAAAATCCCATGTCCCCTGCCTAAAAAGCTATGGGGCCTCATGTTTTTGTGAAGCCCTACCAAAATATTTTAATGTATTTTGAAGTTAACTTATAAAGCAGAATATGATGGCATGGCATTTTGGAAAACGAAACACAATGGATATGTCCTCCAAATGTGCATATATCCTCCATCATGTGCCTTTGCATTTTGAGGAGAATTGGGTACCAAAATTTAAGATGCTTTTCTTGTATTACATAAAAATCATCCAAGGCTTTACAATGATACATTTAAATGGCAAGCTTTGGCTGACCTTGGTGGAGATGCTCTTATGTGACTCTGCCAAAATGTTTCTCACATCCAAGTTTTGGGTTACTAGGTTAACTTTTTTTCCAACCCCACCCATAAAACTAAAACTGAGACTGCAAGTAGTATGGTCAATTGAGTACATGTTTCACACATGCTGTATCATCTTTTCCCATCATACCATCTCACTATCATTGCTCTATAGTAGGAGTGTAATAATTGATGCATTTTTGGCCTACCAAGAAGTACTTTGACAATTATTGTCCTTATTGCCATCTAGAGGCTTAAGTTACAACATAAATTTTGGCCTCATCCCCATCCTTTTCTATTTTCCAGGGTTTCTTCCCAAGTCCCCTCTACATTGTGCCATTTGGCAAGATAAAAAACCCTTGGTTCAAAGTCATTTTTCAATTGGCCTCAAATGTCCATTTACTTTGCAATTTGCAATTGTCTTTACCCCCACTTATATTCTTTACCATGTTCTATTAAGGGAAAGCATTGGAGGCCTTTCTTTATATTTGCACTAGTTAATCTTAGAGCATCTCCATGCTCTACACTTGGTTGCAACACACCCCCCCCCCAACCTCCAATTATATGTATTTTTCTTCTATTTTACATTTATGTTTATATTTATTTTTTTAAAAATCACTTGTTGGGTCTATAATCTATTTTCCACCATAAGAAAATGTGCGTAGATGTAGAGCAACCTCTATGCATATAAGAAAATACATGATGAGCAAGAGCATATATCCAATGGCCAAAAAAAGTATATGGGTTTGGGCCAAATGTCTTTTAATACACCCTATTACTTTCTTAAAATCCATTCCTCCATACATATATGAATTCAAGAGGCCTATGCACTTCATAGAAGAATTGTCACCAAAGGGACTTACAATGTAAACAACTAAAATATCAAATCTACTCCTCATCCCAAATGCTTATGTAAACTCCATACTAGACATCCAAATTCTACACAATGTAATAAGATCTCACATATGATTTCCAAAGCTCAGAAAGTAGAGAATGATGACCCAAATTGAACTAGCACCCACCAACACACCATGCAATATGGATGGTATGTGGATAGGAAATACTATTCCATTGTATTTCTATCCCATAGCTAACTACGGTTGTTAGCCATATATTAACCATTTAGATATGCATCTACCTACCTAGTAGTGGCCATGTGCCTTATCTAGGTACCTATCTAGATAGTAACCTATTACATTCCCTCCCTACCTACTACATATGATACTTGCCCACTTTGGTACCAAGGGGGGTGGGGGAGAAGTAGGAGGATTTACATGATAGGAGTTGTGTTTCATTCACAACCTACTCATAATGGACTTCCAACCAATGGTGCATTGGTGGGTGTATGATGTGATTAATGAATTATGGGATTCAAGAGGCAAGTTGCTTTTCATCGAAGTAGCGTCTTGCATGTTAACCCATCTGTGTTTAACCATAGTTTACAGGTAGCTTGAACACATGTTTGTCAAACAATTAATTAATTTTAAATATTTCATGTCAAAAGAAAATACTTTTTGACTGTTTAAAAAACCATTTGTAAAATTTTAAAAATCCAATGTCTTGGAAGAGACAAAGATTAGCTATTTTCTGTTCTTAGAAAAAAAGGAGTTCTTTTGTTGAAAATTTCAACATTTGAAGAATATAATTAGTGTCAAAGCTGCCAAGATACTATGGCAGACTGACTGATTAGTCAGCTTAACCATGTGGGCTTCTCTCATTGCAAGCTTTGGCCAAGATGGCCCTAGAAACTGAATGGGAAGCCTACTTTGAATCCAATTCCTATGGATTTAGACTTGGACGGAGCTGCCAAGATGCCGCCATTAAAGCCATATTCTTAGCTAT
>Ga0116231_10012238_pt1 | contig 12717 bp, 12 predicted proteins | sample S1TSphgellanicum_2_FD_89695 | JGI IMG/M metagenome (GOLD analysis project Ga0116231, IMG submission 89695) | Host-associated microbial communities from peat moss isolated from Minnesota, USA - S1T2_Fd - Sphagnum magellanicum MG | ecosystem: Host-associated > Plants > Peat moss > Unclassified... | reverse complement strand
GCGTCGGCCCGGGATTCGAGCGCGACGCGGATGATATCGTCGATGTCGAGGTAGGCGTTGATCGGGCCTTTACCCTCGCCGACGAGATAACTTTCGTCGGCCTTGGTCCGATGCAGCGAAAAGCGGTCTTCCTGCGAATGAATCGCGATCGTCCTGATGCCGAGTTCGGCCGCGGCGCGCATGACGCGAATCGCGATTTCGCCGCGGTTCGCGATCAGCAGACTGCGGATTGCGCCGCTCTTGATGAATGGTTGCATTGCCGAATGATGATAGCCTTGCCGAGGACGACCGACCAGGAAATATCAAGGAGCGGCGATGTTCGCGATTGCAATTCACGGCGGGGCCGGCACCTTGCCGCGCGCCGACATGACGGCGGAGCGCGAGAAGCTTTATCGCGACGGACTCGCCGAGGCGCTCGATGCCGGCACGGCGGTACTGGAGCGCGGCGGTTCGAGCGTCGATGCCGTGACCGAGGCTGTCGTGTTGCTGGAGGACAACCCCGTGTTCAACGCCGGGCGCGGCGCCGTGTTCACGCTCGAGGGCCGCAACGAATTGGATGCCGCGATCATGGACGGCAGCACGCTCGCGGCGGGCGCCGTGTGCGGCCTTTCGCATATCAAGAATCCGGTCGCGCTGGCGCGTGCCGTCATGGAGCATTCCGAGCACGTCATGCTCTGCGGCGCGGGCGCCGAGGATTTCGCGCTCTCGCGGGGCTTCGCGTTGCTGCCGCGTGACTATTTTCATACGCCCGAACGGTGGCGGCAGCTGGAACGCATCCGCGGCGGCGAGGCGGGTCTTTCGGCGCTCACGATTTCTCATGTCGGCACGGTCGGCGCGGTGGCGCTCGACTCCCGCGGCAATCTCGCGGCGGCGACCTCGACGGGCGGAATGACGGGCAAGCGCTTCAATCGCGTCGGCGACACGCCGATCATCGGCGCCGGGACCTACGCCGACAACCGCTCTTGCGCCGTGTCCGCGACGGGTCACGGGGAGCTTTTCATCCGCAATGTCGTCGCTCACGCGATCGGAGCGCGCATGCGCTTTGGTCAGGCGACACTCGCCGATGCCGTGCGAGCGGTGGTTCTCGAGGAGTTGCCCGCCATGAACGGTGAAGGTGGCGTCATCGCGATCGACCGCAACGGCCAAGTCGTCCTGGAATTCAATTCCGAGGGGATGTTCCGCGCGAGCCGCCGGGAAGGTGAAGCGGCAGTGATCGCGATCTACCGCTGAGCCGCCGCTTCAGTGCTGCGCGGCGGCTTTTTGCTTCTCGAACCGCCCCGTCTTCAAGGCTTGGTACTCCGCCTCCATGACGACGACACGATTACGGCCCTGTTCCTTCGCCGTATACAGCGCCTCGTCGGCGAGCTGGATCAAGCCACCGGCGGTCCGCGTGGGACTCGGACGCACGAATGCCGCGCCGATGCTCAAAGTCAGGCGCGACGCGACGACCGACGCCTCATGCGCGATGTTGAGCTCCGCGATCGAACGCTGAATACGCGTGAGCACCTCGGCGACGTACTCGCGGTTGGCCTCGTATAAAATGACCGCAAATTCTTCGCCACCGTAGCGTGCGACGAAGTCGAGCGGCCTGCGCGCGCACTGCGTGAGCGCGGTTGCAACCGCGCGCAGGCACTCGTCGCCCGCCTGGTGCCCGTAGTGGTCGTTGTAATTCTTGAAACAGTCGATGTCGGCCAACAAGACGGCGAGCTGCCGCTCCTCGCGCACCGCCTGCTGCCACACGCGCTCGATGTGCTGATCGAACATGCGGCGGTTCTGGATTCCGGTGAGTCCGTCGCGGGCGACCATCTCATGCAGCGTACCCGCTTCGAGAAAGCGCAAACGGCTCGTTCGTTCATGCATGTAGGCGACCGAGGTGCCGATCAGATTTGCGGCGACGAGCGCTATCGCGTTGTAGCTGACGTTGGAATTCGTGAGCTGCAAGCCGATCTCGGCCGCGAGATACAGCAACAGGACGATGAGATTCGCCGCGACCGCGTAGTAGAAGGTCAGGCCGGCCAGAAAGTACACGTACATCGTGGCGAGAACCAGGCTCGGGAACAGGTATCCGACTCCGCCGGCGGATGCGACGAGTTCGATGGCGACCTGTGTGAGGCCGTAGACCATGCCGGCGACCGCCGCCACTGGTTGATAGATCCTCTGACGCCGCGGTGAAAAGCTCGCCGCGAGTACGATCAGCAGCGTCGGCACGATGACCAGGATGTGCAAGAGGCTCGGAATGCGGTTCAAATCCCGGCCGAGAATCAAGGATTCATTCGCCGAAAATGCAATCGCGATCAGGATGGCGAGACAGGTATTGATGCGGATCGAGGGGATGGTTTCCTCGAGACGGCTGCGCAGGAATTCGCCTTCGAGCTCGTCGCCGAAGGTCAGCAGCGGAATGCCTGCCTTGAGCTGCCGGGCGTGAGGCAATTCAGGCAAGTCTTGCACCGACAGTCGGTTAACGGTTTGCATGGGCAGCACGGTAACGCGGGAGTTCGTCGTTGCTCCACGACCTGCGCCACACGTTTCGCAAGTGTTGTCCGGCCGGGCGGGGTCGGCCCTGTCGTATTATGTCAAATCAATCCGCGAGGTAGTCGGCCAGGTAACGATCGAAATCGATCTTGTCCGAGGCTTCGATACGTTGCTGTGCCTCGTGCGACTCCTGCGCGGCGCTCGCGAACTCCGCGAGCCGGCGTTCATTCGGCGGATAGAGCCCGAGAAAATAGTCCTTGTGCAGTTTCGACATGCGCTCGCCGAGTTGGAAGAAGGATTCGCCGGTTTGCCGCATTTCCGCGAGCAGCCGCGCGGAGGGCGTGCGATCGACATCCTCGAGTTTGGCGCGCTGATTTTCCAGCGCCGCGGTATAGGGCCGCTGCGGTTCGCCCACGTCGAGCAGTTCGCAGACGCCTTGCATGGCATCCAAGAGCTCGCCGGCCCAGGTGAGCATCGGAACTTTGCGGCCGTCGCGGTTCAGCTTCAAGCCCGGCTCGCGACCGTACTTGGCCACGACGAGATGGTTCGCATCGAGGTCGTCATGCTCGCCCCCGCCGATCGGGCCACTCGTCTGCAACAGGCACAAGGCGAGGAAAGCCTCGAGGAAGCGCAGCTTGTTCTGGTTGACGCCGACGGGGTCGAAGGCGCTCACGTCTAGCGCGCGCACTTCCAAATACTCGACGCCGGCACGATGCAGCGCCTTCGTTGGCCGCTCTCCCGAACGCGCGACACGCTTCGGGCGGATGAAACTGTAATACTCGTTTTCGATCTGCAGGATGTTCGCGTTGAGCTGCCGATATTCGCCGTCGACTTTGACGCCGATCTCTTGATACGGCGGGTACGGCGTGCTCGTGGCTCGCGACAGATCGCGGACGTACTCGTCGAGACTGTTGACGGACACGCTCACGCCGGCCTGGTTCTTGTTCCGGTAGCCGATGTCGCTCATGCGCAGCGACGTTGCGAAGGGCTCGTAGTAGGTGTCGTCATCGAGTTTTTGCAAGTTCGTCGCACGGCCCGCAAAGAAGCTCTTGGACACGGCCGGCGATGTGCCGAACAGATACAAGACGATCCAACCAAAACGGCGATAGTTGCGCAGCACGCCGAAATAACGCTCCGAAACGAAATCCTGCCGCGATGCCCCCGACTTCTCGACGTGTTCGAGGACCTCCCAAAGCTTCTCCGCAAACGAATAATTGAAATGCACGCCGGAGATCGACTGCATGATCCGCCCGTAGCGCAGACCCAGACCATGGCGGTAGATCGATTTCATGCGGCCGACGTTCGACGGACCGAACTGCGCGATCGGAATGCTCTGCTCGCCGTTCAGCCCGCAAGGCATGCTCGACGGCCACAGCAGCTCCTCGCCGAGATAGCGGTACACGAACTGATGGATGTCGCACAGGTACTGCAGCAGCTCCCAGCTTTGCTGGAAGGGCGGCGTCACGAGTTCGATCAAGGACTCGGAGAAGTCCGTCGTGATGTGTTCATTCGTCAACGGCGCGCCGAGCGCTTGTGGGTGCCGCGTCTGCGCGATTTCGCCTGAAGGGGTCACGCGCAACGATTCGCGCTCGACGCCTTTCAGGCCGCCGCGCAGCACTCCGCGTTCGCCGGAATTGATCAATCCCGCGAGGCGTCGTTCGTATTGTTTGTCCACTGCGTTGCGCACGAAGCTCCTGACTACGGCAATTCCGCGATCACCTCGATCTGCACGAGAAAACCCGGATCCACGAGACGCTGGACTTGCACCCAGGTGGTCGTCGGGAGGTGCTCCTTGTCATAGTATTCGAAGCGCAAGTCCGCCGCCTTCAACAGGGCGTCCATGTCCGTCGTATAGATCGTTTCCTTGACGACCTGTTCGAAGCCCGAGTGATTCGCCGCCAGCGTACGGCGGATGTTGGCGAACACGGCGCGCAACTGCCCGGCCATGTCGCCCGCTGAAACCAGACGTCCCTGGTCATCCACGGCCACCGAGCCCGACACATAGAGCGTCTTGTCGACGAGCACCGCCTGGGCGTAGCCGAAATCCTTTTCGTAGGAATTCAGGTGAAACGTCTCTTTGACGCGCGGCGCGGGAGCCTCCGGCTCGCGATCGCAGGCCGAAACCGCCGCGAGCCACGCAATCACGGCCGCGGCCGCCGCGAGCCGGCGCCCCGCGCCGCGATTTACCCGCCGTTCCCGCTCTGGGCCGCTTCGGCGTGGTCGCGCAGCGCGTGCAGCATCTTCGGCAGATCGCGCTTCAATGCGGATCTCACGAACCAACGCGGCACCCAAAATCCCGGTACGAAATCCAGATCATATTGCGCGACCGTGAAGTCCCCGTCACTCCGCAGAACCCACGACCCCTTGAGCCGCATGAGGTCCCCGGCAACTTTTTCGAAAACGATGCCCGACGGCTTCGTGTAGTTGGCTTTGACCTCGTAGCTTACCCGAGGGATGTACCAGGAGTAATCCATGACCTGATGAATTCTTTGCCAAGACTGGTCCGGAGCGGTTTCCAGCACGTCGCAGGACTTCAGGCCCGGCACGATCTGGACCGCTTGCGCGCAGCTCGTGAGCACCTGCCAAATCACGTCGCGCGTCGCGTGAATGCGCACCGAGGCACTCGCCTCGCCGCCCTGCTCGGCGGGATCCAGTTTGAGTTGCAGATGATAGTCGTCGGGCCGCTCGGCCGGCGTTGCCGACTCGCCGGCACGGACGCGAGAAGCCGCGAAAACCAAAGCGAAAACTGCGGTGAAAACGACGATCAGCAAGCGCATGGCTCAGTGTGACTCCGAACGGGGCGCGGCGTTCGATTTTCGCGCGCCGCCTAGCGGTTGGCGGCCTCGCCCTCGATCCAGTGTTCGATGCGCGACTGCAGCAGATCGAGCGGCAATGAACCCTGCGCGAGCACGTAGGCATGAAACGCGCGTAGGTCGAATCGGGGCCCGAGTTTCTCCTGCGCCTTTGCGCGCAGCGCTCGCAGACGCAGTGCGCCCATGCCGGCCGCGAGACCGTGTCCGGGCAAGGCGAGTGTTCGATCGACGAGCGCGGCCGCGCCTACCTCGCTGATGGGCAGCTGCGCATTCAAATAGTCGATCGCGCGGCGCCGCGACCAGGCTTGCGCGTGCAAACCGGTATCGACGACGAGCAGCGCCGCGGCAAGGAGTTCGTCCCGCAACGCGGTGCAATGCGAGGCTGCGTCTCGATAGAGCCCCATTTCCTCGCCGAGACCTTCCGCGTACAAGCTCCAACCGGCGATGTAGGCCGGCTCCCGGCCGAATCGGCGAAAGGCCGGGAGATCCCGAGTGCGAAGCTGTACTTCGTGTTGTGCATGGCGGCCGGGCACGTACGCCGCCAGCAGCAGCGGCAGCGGCGCCGCCGCGGCACGCTCGTTCTTGAGATCGACAGACAACACGGCCGGAAACACGCCGTCCGGGGTCATCCCGCGGTACTGCAATGGCTCGCCCTCGGAATCGTGAAAACGCTCGGCAGCGACGACGAGGATCGGGGTGGCCGGCGGATCCGCCAATACCGCGGGTGCCGCCTCGCTCACCTCGGACTGCAGATCGCGATAGGGGTCGAGCGAGGGCGCAGCGGATCGCAGGCTTTCGAAGTAGCCCTTCGCGTCCGCCGCAACTCCCGCGGCCAAGAGCGCCGACTGCAGCCGCGCGCGCGCGCGTTCCACCTCGGCGAGGCCAAGATCGTGGATTTCTCGCGCGCTCAGGCGCGTGCCCGTCTGTTGGGCGATCGCGTGGGCGTACCACGCTTCACCGAGCGGCAGCCGCGAAAGGCCTCCGCCGGACGCCGTGCGTGGCAAATACTCGTTCTTGAGGAAATCATGCAGCTTGCGCTCGGACGGGAGAATTTTTTCCTCGATCGCGGCGCGCAAGGCGGCCGATAAAGCGCGCCGCGCGTCTCCGGCAATCGCGGCCGGCATCCGGTCGAGCGGCCGATAGAACGGATTGTCGGCGCCGTCGGTGCCGAGAATCTCGAGTTGGGGCAGCACCCTCGAGACGACTTCGCGTGGGCTGACGTAGCCGCGGCGCAGGCCGTCGCGCAGGTTCTCGATCGCCTGTGCGGTCCAGGCGACATAGGCGCCGGCGCGCGCGAGCCAGTTCTCGTAGTCCTTCGCCGTGGCGAACGGCTGGGGGCCATCGAGTGCGCCCATGAGCGCAAAGTCCTGGATCATGCCCTCGAACGGGTTCACCGGAAAGAGTTCCTCCGGATAGACGTAAGCCTCGATCGCCAGTTCGCGCTGCCACTTGAAGAGGTCGTAATCGAGGCGCGCATCCGACCCTTCGGGCGGCGGCGCCACGCTCAACAACTCGGCCAGAGCCCGCCGCTCGAGGGCAAGACCGTCGGCGAGACCGCGCTCCGTGAGCGCGTCCCCGAGACGATCGTCGTAACGATGCTCGCCGCTGCGCGTGGCGAGCATCGGCTGCGCCGCCAGGAGATCCTCCCAATAGCGGTCCAAAACCCGCTGCAACTGCTCGCGCGGCGCCGGGGGCGGCGAGGTCACAGCCACCGGCGCGTGCGCGGGATGGCCGCAGGCGGCGAGCAAGAGCGGTAAGGTCGCGAGCGCCGCGAACGAGGGGAAGCGAGCCATTGCCGCAGTATATGCCGCGCCCGTGGTTCATAATTCGGGCGCATCGAGGCGTCGGAGTGCATCTTATGTTGGTTGGCCAGGGGCCGCGTCGTGTCGCAATCGTCGGCGGCGTCCGAATTCCGTTCGCGCGCGCGAACGGCGCCTACAAGGACATGGGCAATCAAGAGCTGCTCACGGCGACGCTGCGGGCGCTCGTCGCTCGCTACGGCCTCGGCGGCCAGCGCGTCGGCGAGGTGGCGGCCGGAGCCGTCATGAAGCATCCCGCGCAATGGAACCTGACGCGCGAGGCGGTGCTCGGGTCGGGCCTGGCCGCCGATACGCCGGGGCTCGACGTGCAGCGCGCGAGCGGCACGAGTCTCGAGGCGGCAATTCTGCTCGCCAACAAGATCGCGCTCGGCCAGATCGATTCCGGCGTGGCGGCCGGCGTGGACACGGTCAGCGATCCGCCCGTCGTGTTTCCCAAGAGTTTCCAGCAACTCCTGCTGCGAAGCTACCGGGGCGCGTCGGCCGCGGCGCGCTGGTCTTCGTGGCTCGCTTTGAGACCGCGCGATTTGCGCCCCGTGCTGCCGGGCCTGACGGAGCCGCGCACCGGTCTGACGATGGCCGCGAGCGCCGAACTGCTCGCCAAACGTTGGAGTGTGAACCGCGCCGATCAGGATCTGTACGCGCTCGAGAGCCACACCAAAGCCGCCGCAGCCTACGAGAGCGGATTTTATCGCCGGCTCGTGCACGAGTCGCCCGGCATCGTCGAAGACGATCAAATGCGACGTGACATCAGTCTCGACAAACTCGCGGTGCTGCCGACACTGTTCGACGCCGGCACGCTGACCGCGGGCAATGCCGTCGCGGCGTCGGACGGCGCCGCGGCCGTGCTGCTCGCGACCGAAGAGTGGGCGCGCGAACGCGATCTGCCGGTGCTTGCCTACCTGCGCCATGGAAAGGTGGCCGCCTTGGATTTCATGCACGAGCCGGATAATCTGCTCATGGCCCCGGCGTTCGCGGTCGCGCAGATGCTCGCGGATGCGCGCCTGTCGCTGCAGGACTTCGATTACTACGAATTTCACGAAGTATTCGCGGCCCAGGTCCTCTGTACGCTCGCGGCTTGGAACGACCCGACGTTCTGCCGCGAACGGCTCGGGACGCGGGCCGCGCTCGGCACGCTCAATCGCATGCGTCTGAACGTCAAGGGCGGCAGCCTCGCGCTCGGGGATCCGTACGCGGCGACGGGGGCGCGTCTGCTCGCGACGCTCGCGCAGCTGCTCGACGAAACCAAGTCGAAACGCGGCCTGATTTCCGTTTGCACCGCGGGCGGCATGGGCGTCGCGGCGATCCTTGAGCGCTGAGGAAATAACGCGGTATTCTTGCCGGCCCGCTCTTTCGAGGAATCCAACATGGCAAGCATCGAATTGAAAGCCGCCGACGGGCACCACTTGGATGCCTACGAAGCGCTGCCGCAAACCAAGCCGCTCGGCACGATCATCGTGATCCAGGAAATTTTCGGCGTCACGCGCCACATTCGCGCCGTGGCCGATCAATATGCGGCGGCCGGGTTCCGCGCGATTGCACCGGCGTTGTTCGATCGCGTGGAACGCCATGTCGATGTGCCGTACACGGACATTCAAAAAGGCTTCGGTTACATGCAGGCCATGAAGATGGATCAAGTCATGCTCGACGTGCAGGCGGCGATCGACTTCGCCGCGGGGTCGGGTAAGGTCGGGGTCGTCGGCTTCTGCTGGGGCGGCACCGTGGCCTACGTCGCCGCGGCGCGCCTGTCGATTGCGGCCGCGGTCTCGTATTACGGCGGCGGCACGGGCAATTTCCTGACCGAGAAGCCGCGCTGCCCGATCCTGTTCCATTACGGTGAGCGGGATTCGCACATTCCGCCGGCCGCGGTCGCGGCGGTCAAGGCGGCCAACCCGGACGGAATTTTCCATCTGTATCCCGCGGATCATGGGTTCAATTGCACGGATCGCGACAGCTACGAACCGACCAGCGCCAAAATCGCGCTCGAGCGCAGCCTGGAATTCTTTCACCGGTACGTCGGATGAATTTGCAGGACGCGGCTCTCAAGCGCGAGCGCTGCTACATCGGCGGTTCGTGGGTGGCTGCCGATGACGGCGCGACCTTGCAGGTCCACAATCCGGCCACCGGCGCCGCGCTCGGCGTCATTCCGAATCTCGGCGCGGCCGAGACGCGCCGTGCGATCGACGCCGCGGCGGCCGCGTTGCCGGCCTGGGCTGCGCGCACTGCGAAGGACCGTGCGATCGTGCTGCGGCGCTGGTTCGATTTGATCATGGCGGCGCAGCAGGACCTCGCCACCCTCATGACGGCCGAGCAGGGTAAGCCGCTCGCGGAGTCGAAGGGCGAGATCGCGTATGCGGCCTCGTTCATCGAATGGTTTGCCGAGGAAGGCAAGCGTCTCTACGGCGACGTGATTCCGGGCCATCAAGTCGACAAACGCATCCTGGTCCTGCGGCAACCCGTCGGCGTGGTTGCCGCGATCACACCTTGGAATTTCCCCGCGGCCATGATCACGCGCAAGGCGGGTCCCGCGCTCGCGGCCGGCTGCACGTTCGTCTGCAAGCCCGCGACGCAGACGCCGTACTCGGCGCTCGCGCTCGCGGAGCTCGCCGACCGCGCGGGCATCCCGCCGGGCGTGTTCAACATCGTGACCGGCAAAGCCACCGCGATCGGCGGCGAAATGACCGCCAATCCGCTCGTGCGCAAACTGACGTTCACGGGTTCCACTGAAATCGGCAAGAAGCTCATGGCGCAATGCGCGCCGACGATGAAGAGGATTTCGATGGAACTCGGCGGCAACGCGCCGTTCATCGTCTTCGACGACGCCGATCTCGACGCGGCCGTGCAGGGCGCGCTGGCGAGCAAATACCGCAACACGGGACAGACCTGCGTTTGCGCGAACCGGCTCTTGGTACAAGCCGGCGTTTACGAGACCTTCACGAGAAAGCTCAGCGAGGCGGTCGGCGCCTTGCGGGTCGGCGACGGCCTCGCCGGTCCGACGGATCAGGGACCGCTCATCGACGCGAATGCGGTCGCGAAGGTCGAGGAGCATGTCGCCGACGCGCTCGCGAAGGGTGCACGGCTCGTGCGCGGCGGCAAGCGGCATGCCTTGGGCGGCACGTTCTATGAGCCGACGATTCTCGCGGATGCAACGGCGGCCATGGCCGTCGCACGCGAGGAGACGTTTGGACCGGTCGCGCCGCTGTTCAAGTTCACGACGGAATCCGAGGCGATCGCGATGGCGAACGACACGGAGTTCGGGCTCGCCGCGTATCTTTACACGCGCGATCTCGCGCGCAGCTGGCGCGTCTCGGAGGCCATCGAATACGGGATCGTCGGCATCAACACCGGCATCATTTCCACGGAGGTCGCACCGTTCGGCGGCGTCAAGGAATCGGGCAACGGCCGCGAAGGCTCGAAATACGGGATCCTCGACTACACCGAAATCAAGTACGTTTGCGTCGGCGGTGTGATTTGAACGCCGGATGCTCGGCCGCTTCTTAGAATTGTCGCTGCCGACGCCCGACGTGCGTGCGTCGTTGGAATTCTATCTCAAGCTCGGTTTCGCGCAGGCTGACGTCGGCGAGGCGTGGCCGCATGCGTACGCCGTCGTCACGGACGGCCGGATTTGCCTCGGGCTCCACGCGGACGGCGCGACGGATTGGTCGCTGACCTTCGTGAAACCCGGGCTGCTGCAGCAATTGTCCGCACTCGAGGCGCTCGGCGTCGAATTCGAGTCGCGGCGCCTCGGCAACGACGTGTTCAACGAGGTCGGCTGGCGGGATCCGGCCGGCCACGGGATCCGCCTAGTCGAAGCGCGCACGTTTTCTCCCGTGAACACGCTCCCCGCGGCCGGATCGGCCTGCGGCTATTTTCTCGAAGTCGCGCTGCCCGAGCCCCACATCGACGCGGCGAAAGCGTACTGGGAGAAACTCGGATTCGTCGGCATGGACGAATCCGAAAAACCGCTGCCGCACGTCTGCTGTACGAGCGACAGCATCGACATCGGGCTCCACGACCCGGTGCGCATCGCGCGCCCCGCGCTGCTGTTCGATGCGGATCACCCCGAGCAACGCCTTGCGGCGCTCGCCGCGCGCGGTATCGAGGCGACGGCCAAGCTGCCGCCGGCGCTGCGCCAAACCGGCGCGCGCATGATCGTCGCGCCCGAGGGCACGCCGATTCTGATCGCGAACATGGGCTGAAGAATCAGTCGCCGCGCGCGACGAGGCGCAGGCGCAGTTTGATTTCGTCGGCAACGCGCAGCGCTCCGAGCATGACACTGAACGGCGTCAAGCCGAGCTCGGTCTGGCGCACGGAAAAATCCGCCGTTGCGGTGAGTTCTCGGCCGGTGCGCGTGACAACGATCGGAATCATCAGCGTCGATTCGTGACCCGCCACGGCGATCGCGACGTTTGCCTCGAGATTCGGCTCCTCGCCGAGAAAGGCGATGCTCCGGACGGCGATCGACGCGTGATTCCCGGCATCGAGCAGCGCGGGTCCGAGCATGTTTCGCCGCGTGCCCTCTTTCGCATCGCTGCCGACTTCCTCGGCAAATTCAGGTCCCGCCTCGGCACGCGCGGCGGCAGCATCGACGACGAACTCCGCGGCCGGGATCTCCAAATAGAAGCTCGTGCCCGCGGCGCGCGGCGCCAATCCCACCCAACCCGTGAGGGCATGATTCTCGATGACGTGGTCGTGGCCGAGCTTTGCCATCGTCCCGGCGCGATAGACGAGCACACGCAGATCCGATTGCTGGGGATCGATACGATACGTCGGCAAGCCGCGCGGCGGCGCCGGTGGCGCGGACAGCGCAGCGGCGCGCTCTGCGCCGGCGGCTGGCGTACCGGCGGTTGGCGCAGCGGCGGTTGGCGCAGCGGCGGCTGGCGCACCGGGGGCTGTGGGCCCTGCGGTCGCCGAGCGGGGGCCGGGGGGCACATGGCATCCCGCGACGAGCAGCGCCGCCGCGGCCAGCAGCACGGGAAATTTCCACCGTTCGTTCGTCAGCATGCGACCACCGACTTGATAGACTAAGCGCAAGCAGTCTGCGCCAGGAGGATCTCGATGCCAAATCTCGAAGCGCGAACGCGCTACGACGCGGTTGCGCAGACCTTTCATTGGGTCATTGCGGCGCTGATCGTCACGCAATTCGTGCTCGCCTGGAGCGCAGAAGATCTGCCGTTGGGGCTGCACAAGCTCGTGCTGTTCGCGCGCCATAAGAGCTTCGGCATGACGGTGCTCATGCTCGCCGTTCTGCGGCTCGCGTGGCGCTTGTTCCACGCACCGCCGCCTCTGCCTGCCGGCATGTCCTGGATCGAGAGAAAGCTCGCGCCGGCGACTCATGCCGCGTTTTATGTACTCCTCTTTGCGATGCCGCTGACGGGGTGGCTCATGTCCTCGGCGAAGAATTAGTCCGTGAGCTGGTTCGGTCTCTTTACCTGGCCGAATCTGATCGGCCAAAGTGACGCCGCTTTCGATGCGCTGCGCGAGACGCACGACGTCTTGAGCTGGGCGCTGCTCGGACTCGCGGTCCTGCACGTGCTCGCGGCGCTCAAGCACCAGTTCGTCGCCAAGGACTCTGTGCTGCTGCGCATGTTGCCATTCACGAAGACGGAGAAGCG
>Ga0116231_10012237_pt1 | contig 12719 bp, 6 predicted proteins | sample S1TSphgellanicum_2_FD_89695 | JGI IMG/M metagenome (GOLD analysis project Ga0116231, IMG submission 89695) | Host-associated microbial communities from peat moss isolated from Minnesota, USA - S1T2_Fd - Sphagnum magellanicum MG | ecosystem: Host-associated > Plants > Peat moss > Unclassified... | reverse complement strand
GGGCAGTCGATCAGGTCCTGCACGCTGCCCTGGGCCACGACGCGGCCGCCGCGCGAGCCGGCGCCCGGCCCGATGTCGATCAGGTGCTGCGCGGCGCGGATGGTGTCCTCGTCGTGCTCGACCACCACCAGCGTGTTGCCGCGCGCCTCGAGCTTGTGCAGCGCGCGCAGCAGGATGCCGTTGTCGCGCGCGTGCAGGCCGATGGTCGGTTCGTCCAGCACGTAGCACACGCCCTGCAGGTTCGAGCCCAGCTGCGCCGCCAGGCGGATGCGCTGCGCCTCGCCGCCCGAGAGCGTGGGCGCCGCGCGGTCCAGGGCCAGGTAGGACAGCCCCACTTCGGTCAGGAAATCCAGCCGGCCGCGCACCTCGGTCACCACGTCGCGGGCGATCTGCGCGGCGCGGCCCTGCAGCTCCAGGCCCGCGGCCCAGTGCTGGGCCTGCTGCACCGTCATCGCACCCAGGTCGGCGATGGACCGGCCGTCGAAGCGCACCGCCAGCGAGACCGGGTTGAGGCGCTGGCCGGCGCAGGCCGGGCAGCTCACGGCCTCGCCCTCGTACCAGTCGTTGAACAGGTGCTCCTCGCCGCTGTGCTCGGCCTCGAAGCCGGCCAGCTGCAGCCCCGTGCCGAAGCAGCTCGTGCACCAGCCGTGCTTGGAGTTGTACGAGAACATGCGCGGGTCCGGCTCCGGGAACGACCTGCCGCAGCCCGCGCAGGCGCGATGGATCGAGAAGACGCGCCGCTCCAGCGCCGGGTCGTTGCGCCCCGCGTCGATCGCGCCGCGCAGCGCCTCCATCGGCCAGGCGACCTCGACCACGCCGTGGCCGTGCTCGAGCGCCGTCTCGACCAGCGCGCGCAGCCGGTCCTCGCTCTCGGGGGCCACGAGCAGGCTGCCGACCGGCAGGTCGATCGAATGCTCGGCGAAACGGTCCAGCCGCGCCCAGGGCCGCGTGGGCACGAAGCGCCCGTCGACGCGCAGGTGGCTGTGCCCCTTGCCGGCCGCCCAGCGCGCCAGTTCCGTGTAGAGGCCCTTGCGATGGACGATCAGCGGCGCCAGGATGCCGATCTCGCGCCCGCGCCATTCGCGCGCGATGGCCGCGACGATGGCGTCGAACGACTGCGGCTGCACCGCCAGCTGGCAGTCGGGGCAGTACTGCACGCCCAGCTTGACGAACATCAGGCGCAGGAAATGGTGCAGCTCGGTCTGGGTCGCCACCGTGCTCTTGCGGCCGCCGCGGCTGACGCGCTGCTCGATCGACACCGTCGGCGGGATGCCGTGGATCGCGTCGACGCTGGGCCGCGCCGCCGGCTGCACCATCGAGCGCGCGTAGGCGTTGAGCGACTCGAGGTAGCGGCGCTGCCCCTCGTTGAACAGGATGTCGAAGGCCAGCGTCGACTTCCCGCTGCCCGAGACGCCGGTGATCACGGTGAAGGTGTCGCGCGGGATCGACACGTCGATGCCGCGCAGGTTGTGCTCGCGCGCGTTGCGCATCTCGATCGCATTGCCGGCCGCCTCCCGGCGCGGCGCCGGCTCGGCCACGGCCATCGCCGCGCCCGGCTGCAGGCTGATCTCGTAGTCGCGCAGCGCCTGTCCGGTGTGCGAGGCCGGGTGGCGCGCCACCTCGTCCGGGGTGCCCGCCACGACGATGCTGCCGCCCTCGTCGCCGCCCTCCGGTCCCAGGTCGATGATCCAGTCCGAGGCGCGGATCACGTCCAGGTTGTGCTCGATCACGATCAGCGAGTGGCCCGCGGCCAGCAGCTTGCGCAGCGCGCGCATCAGGCGCGCGATGTCCTCGAAGTGCAGGCCGGTGGTGGGCTCGTCGAACAGCAGCAGCGAGCCGCGCCGTCCCTTGGCACCGGCCGGCCCCGGCTTGATCGCCTCGGCCAGGAAGGCGGCGATCTTCAGGCGCTGCGCCTCGCCGCCCGAGAGCGTGGGCACCGGCTGGCCCAGGCGCAGGTAATCGAGGCCCACGTCGGCCAGCGGCCCGAGCGCGGCGACGACCTCGCGATCGGCCGCGAACAGCGCCACCGCCTCGGCCACCGTGAGCTCGAGCACGTCCGCGATCGACAGGCTGCGCCCACCCCGTGCCAGCGGCACCTCCAGTACCTCGGGACGGAAGCGCCGTCCGTTGCAGTCGGGGCAGCGCAGGTAGACGTCGGACAGGAACTGCATCTCGACGTGCTCGAAACCGTTCCCGCCGCAGGTCGGGCAGCGGCCGTCGCCGGTGTTGAAGCTGAACGTGCCCGCCGTGTAGCGGCGCTCCTTGGCCAGCGGCGTGCCGGCGAACAGGCGCCGGATCGGGTCGAAGGCGCCGACGACGCTGGCCGGGTTCGAGCGCGTGGTCTTGCCTATGGGCGACTGGTCCACCAGCGCCACGTCGTCGATCCAGTCGGCGCCGAGGCAGCGCTCGTAGGCGCCGGGCGTGGTCGCGCCGCCGGACTTGCGCAGCGCCTTGCGCAGCGCCGGGTAGAGCACGTCCTGGATCAGGCTCGACTTGCCCGAGCCGGAGACGCCGGTGATCGTGACCAGCCGCCGCAGCGGGAACTCGACCGACACGTTCTTGAGGTTGTGCTCGCGCACGCCCTCGAGCACGATGCGCGGCGTGCCGGCCTCGACCGCCTGCTTGCCGGGCGTCTCGATGCGCCGGCGCCCGCCCAGGTAGACCCCGGTGGCCGTGTCGGCGTGCTGCAGCTGCGCCGGCGTGCCCTCGAACACGATCTGGCCGCCGCGGTCGCCCGGCCCCGGGCCCATGTCGAGGATGCGGTCGGCCGCCAGCATGATCTGCGGATCGTGCTCGACCACGATCAGCGAGTTGCCGCCGTCGCGCAGGCGCTGCATCACCCCGATCACGCGCTGCATGTCGCGCGGATGCAGGCCGATCGAGGGCTCGTCGAGCACGAACAGCGTGTTGACCAGCGAGGTGCCCAGCGCGGTGGTGAGGTTGATGCGCTGCACCTCGCCGCCCGACAGCGTGCGGCTCTGGCGGTCCAGCGTCAGGTAGCCCAGCCCCACCTCGCACAGGAAGCGCAGCCGCGAGCGGATCTCGGTGGCCAGGATCTGGGTGGCCGCGTCCTCGGCGCCCGAACGCGCCGCGCCGTCCGCACCGGCACCTTCATCGTGAGTATCGTCCGGGCCGCCCGGCGCCGGGTCGCGCACGCGCAGGTGATCGAAGCGCTCGCGCAGGCGCTGCGCCGGGATCAGCATCAGCTCGTGCAGCGTATAGCCGTTCGAGCCGTCGCCCAGGTCGATGCGCCACAGCAGCGCATCGGGCTTGAGCCGCGTGCCGGCGCAGGCGGGGCAGGTGGTGTACGAGCGGTAGCGCGACAGGAGCACGCGGATGTGCATCTTGTACGCCTTGGATTCGAGCCATTCGAAGAACCGGTCCAGGCCGTACCACTCGGTCTTCCACTTGCCGCTCCAGTCCGGGTCGCCGTCCAGCACCCAGGAGCGGGCGCGCTGGCTCAGCTTCTGCCAGGGCGTGTCCAGGTCGATGCCGGCGCGCGGCGCGTAGCGTTCCATCTCGCGCTGGCACTCGTTGAAGCTGGCCGTCTGCCAGGGCTTGACCGCGCCTTCGCGCAGGCTCTTGCGCGGGTCCGGGATCACCAGGTCGTGGTCGATGCCGATCACGCGGCCAAAGCCCCGGCAGGTCTCGCAGGCGCCCAGCGGCGAGTTGAACGAGAAGGTGCTGGCGTTGGGTTCGGTGTAGCGGATGTCGCAGTGCGCGCAGTGCAGCTCGGACGAGAAGCGCGCCCAGGGCGCCTCGGCCGCGGCGTCCGTCGCCGCTGGTGCTGCCGCGGCCGCTGGTGAAGTCGCGCCGTCGCCGGCCGCCGCCGCGGCCTCGCGCCAGAAGTCGATGCGCCCGTTGCCCAGGCGCAGCGCCTCCTCGATCGATTCGCGCAGCCGCTGCAGGTCGCCGCCGTCCAGGCGCACGCGGTCGCGCACCACGTCCAGCGTCGTCTGCCCGGAGGCCGGATCCTGGCGCTGGCCGCGCACCCGCGTGTAGCCCTGTGCTTCGAGGTGGGTGCGGATCTCCTCGGCGGAGAAGTTCGCCGGCACCCGCACCGGAAAGGTGAGCACCAGCCGCGCACCGTCGAGCTCGGCGGCGCGCCGGCGCAGTTCGTGCACGACCGAAGCGGGCGTGTCGCGCCGCACCGGACGCGCGCAGTTGCGGCAGTACAGGCGGCTGGCGCGCGCGAACAGCAGCTTGAGGTGGTCGTTGATCTCGGTCATCGTGCCGACCGTGCTGCGCGAGGTGCGCACCGGGTTGGTCTGGTCGATGGCGATGGCCGGCGGCACGCCGTCGATCCGGTCGACCGCGGGCCGGTCCATGCGGTCGAGGAACTGGCGTGCGTAGGGCGAGAAGGTCTCGACGTAGCGGCGCTGGCCCTCGGCGTACAGCGTGTCGAAGACCAGCGAGCTCTTGCCCGAGCCCGAGACGCCGGTGACCACGATCAGCTCGCCGGTGGGCAGGTCCAGATCGAGGTTGCGAAGGTTGTTCTGGCGGGCCCCGCGGATGCGGATCCAGGAATGCCGTTCGGACATGGAGGGAGCCCTAGACCGCCTCCAGGTAGCGCTCCACCAGCCGTACCCAGTAGCTCGCGCCGATGGGGATGAGCTCGTCGTTGAAGTCGTAGCTGGCATTGTGCAGCGTGCACGGTCCGGCGCCGTGGCCCGGGCTGCGGTGCGTGCCGGTGGCCTCGCCGTTGCCCAGGAACAGGTAGGCGCCGGGCCGGGCCTGCAGCATGAAGGCGAAGTCCTCGCCGCCCATGGTCGGGTCGATGTCGCGGATGACCTTGTCCGCCCCCAGCACCTCGTCGGCCACCGCCGCGGCGAACTGCGCCTCGACCGGGTGGTTGACCGTGGGCGGGTAGCCGCGTTCGAACTGCACCAGCGCGCCGGCCTGGTGCGCCTGGGCGGTGCCGGTCGCGATGCGGCGCATGCCCTCCTCGATCAGCGCGGTGACGCGCTCGTCGAAGGTGCGCACGGTGCCGCTGATGCGGGCCTGGTCGGGGATGACGTTGGTGGCCTCGCCGGCGTGGATCATCGTCACCGACAGCACGGCGCTGTCGATCGGCCGCTTGACGCGCGTGACCAGGCCCTGCAGGCCCTGGACGATCTGCACCGCGACGAACACCGGGTCGACGCCCAGGTGGGGCATCGCGGCATGCGCGCCGCGCCCCTCGACGATGATCTCGAATTCGCTCGTCGAGGCCATGGCCGGGCCGTAGGCGATGCCCATCTGGCCCACCGCCAGCCCCGGCCAGTTGTGGATGGCGAACACCGCGTTGCAGTCGAAGCGCTCGAACAGGCCGTCCTCGATCATCCGGCGCGCCCCGGCGCCGCCTTCCTCGGCGGGCTGGAAGATCAGCGCCACCGTGCCGGCGAACGCGCGCGAGCGGGCCAGGTGCCGCGCGGCGCCCAGCAGCATGGCCGTGTGGCCGTCGTGCCCGCAGGCGTGCATGCGGCCGGCGTGGGTCGAGCGGTGCGCAAATTCGTTGAGTTCCTGCATCGGCAGCGCGTCCATGTCGGCGCGCAGCCCGATCATGCGTGCGGCCTGCCCGGCTGCGGCCGGCTGCGCCCCGCGGATGATGCCGACCACGCCGGTGCCGCCGATGCCCCGGTGCACCTCGATGCCCCAGTCGCTCAGGGTCGTGGCGACCAGTTCGCTGGTGCGGTGCTCGGCAAAGCGCAGTTCCGGGTGGGCGTGGATGTCGCGGCGGATCGCCTGGATCTGCGGCTTGGCGGCGAGGATGTCATCGAGCAGGCGCATGCGCCCATTATGACCCAGCCCTATTGAACCACCTGGTCTATGACCACGTTGACGGCACTGGCGCCCACCCCCACGGGCTTGCTGAAGCCCTGCAGATCGCCGGCCGCGGCGATCGCGTCGCCCGAATGCGAGATGCGCGCGCCCACGACCACCGGCGCGTACTTGGACAGCGTGAAGTCCGGCATCATGGCCATCGAATCGTCGAGCGCGAACTCGAACGGCAGGTCCTTGACCTGGCGCCGCACCAGGGCCAGCGGCACCCGCGGGCCCTGTGCCGCCCGGGCGAAGACGAACACCGTGTCGCCCGGCTGGGCCTTGGCCGCCAGGCTGGCCGACAGGCTGACCTTGCCGCGCACGCTGGCCGCCGCCGCCGCGGCCGCGCCTGCGGGCGCGGCGCTCGCCGTCGCCGCCGGCGCGGTGTCGGCCGCGGCCAGCGACGGTCCGGCCCTGGCGCCACCGGCCAGCTGGCGGGCCTCGTCCAGGCTGCTGCGCAGGCTCTTGGCCAGCTCGTTGTCGCCCGGGTCGGCGGCGATCGCCCGCTCCCAGTAGTCCACCGCCTTGGCGTACTGCTGGTGGTCGAAGGCGCCGGTGCCGGCCAGCGCCAGCGCCTTGACCTCCTTGGGATCGATCTGCAGCGCCCGCTCGAGCAGCTTCATGGGCTCCCCGTCGAGGCGCTGGCCGTTGGCCATCGCCAGCGCATCGGCCAGGTCCGCCAGCAGGCGCGCATCCTTGGGTCGCAGCGCCACCGCTCGCGTGTAGGCGCGTACCGCGTCCGGGTACTGGCGCTGGTAGGCATAGGCGCGCGCGAGCATGGACCAGCCCTCGACGTCGCCCGGCGACTTCTTCAGGTTCTCCGACAGGCCTTCGATCATCTTCTGCACCTGCGCGCCGGTGAGCGGGCGCGCCGCGCCCTTGCCGGCCGCCGCCTGCTGCGGATCGCCGCTGGTCTCGGCGCCCGGCAGCAGCGCGACCGGCGTGCCCAGGGTCACGTAGAGCAGGATCGGCGCGCCGAGCACGAAGACCCCGACCAGCGCGGCGCTCCAGCGCGCCCGCTGCGGTCCGCGCGCCGGCAGTTCGGCACCGGCCACCTCGTCGAGCAGGTGGCGTTCGATGTCGCGGCGGCTCTGCTGGTACTGCGCTTCCTCGACGTTGCCGGCCTGGCGCTCGGCCTCGAGCTCGCGCAGCTGGTCGCGAAAGAGCGCCACGATGTCGGCCACCGGCTTGTCCGCGGCATCGCGCGTGCCGCGCAGCAGCGGCCACAGCAGCGCCGTGACGCCGGCCGCGAGCAGCAGGGCGGCGCCGATGAAAAATCCCGTCATGAGAGGCTGCCTTCCTCGGCGTCGTCGTCGAGCAGGTGCTGGGCACGGCGCGCCTCGGCATCGCTCAGGTCCCGCGGCGCCTCGGGCTGAGCCAGGCGCCGCTTGAGGGTGATGTACAGCGCGCTCATGCCGGCCACCAGCACCAGCGCCGGGCCGAACCACAGCAGCAGCGTGTTGCTCTGCAGCGGCGGCCGGTAGAAGACGAAGTCGCCGTAGCGCGCGCCCAGGTAGGCCTTGATCTGCGCGTCGGTCTGCCCCTTGGCGATCAGTTCGCGGATCTCCTGGCGCAGGTCGACCGCCAGCGGCGCGTTCGAATCGGCCAGCGTCTGGTTCTGGCACTGCAGGCAGCGCAATTCGGCGGCCAGCGTCAGCATGTGGCGCTCCGCGGCCGGATCGTCGCCGACCTCGGGCGCCTCCTTGGCCGCGGCCAGCCCCGGCGCGAGCACGCACAGCCACGCGGCGAGCAGCCAGGCGCCGCGCACGCCAGCCCACGGGGCCCACCCGCGCCCGCGCCCGCCGGCGTCGCGCGCAATGTCGTTCATCGCTGGTGTCTCCGGGATCAGGCGTTCAGGCGCTGTATGAGCGGCAGCAGCGTGTCGTGCAGCAGCTCCGGCGTCACCGGACCGATCTGCTTGAAGCGCACCACGCCCTGCTTGTCGATGAGGAAGGTCTCGGGCACGGCGTAGACGCCGTAATCGATGCCGACGCGGCCCGCCTCGTCGAAGGCCGAGACCACGTAGGGATTGCCGAATTGCGCCAGCCAGCGCATGCCATCGACGCGCGTGTCCTTGTAGTTGAGGCCGACGATGGGTACGGCCGCCGTGCGCGCGAAGTCCACCAGCACCGGGTGCTCCTCGCGGCAGGACACGCACCACGAGGCCCAGGTGTTGAGCAGCCAGACCTTGCCCAGCATGTCCTTGCTGTCGATCACGCGCCCGGGCGCGTCGAGCGACTCGAGGCGGAAGGCCGGTGCCGGCTTGTCGATCAGCGGCGAGGGGATCTCGCGCGGATCGAGCCAGAGCCCCTTGAGCAGGAAGCCGGCGATGGCCAGGAAGCCCAGCAGCGGCAGCAGGAAGAAGAACGAGGAGGAGCGTTTGGGGGCGGACATGCGGCGGTCTCCGTGCGCGTTCAGGCGGTCGCGCCGGCGGCCGAGACCTCCTCGGCCGAGCGGCGCTGCGACAGCCGGTAGCGCCGGTCGCTCAGCGCGAGCACGCCGCCGCAGGCCATCACCAGGCAACCGCCCCAGATCCAGTCGACGAACGGCTTGTAGTACACGCGCACCACCCAGGCGGTCTGGCTCACCGGTTCGCCCATCGACACGTAGAGGTCGCCGCCGATGCTGGGGGCGATCGCCGCGTTGGTCATCGGTTCGTCCTTGGAGGCGAACTTGCGCTTCTCCGGGAACATGGTGCGCACCAGCTTGTCGCCGCGCAGCATCTCGAACTGGCCGCGCAGGTACAGGTAGTTGGGCCCGGAACCCTCGCTCGTGCCGACGAAGCGGGCGGTGTACGGGCCGATGGCCACGGTGTCGCCGACGTCCATGCGCACGTCCTTCTCCACTTCGTAGCCCTTGACCAGCGTCACGCCGACGATGAACACGGCCACGCCCACGTGCGCGGTGAGCATCCCCAGGTAGCCGCGCGGCAGCGCGGCGAACTTGGCGCCGATCTGGCCGCCGTCGGCCGGGCGCAGGCGCGACCAGAGGTTGACCACCGTGCTGCAGAAGATCCACGTCGCCAGCAGCACGCCGCAGGCCACCATCACCGACCACCGGCCCTCGAGCAGCGGCACGGCGACGGCGCACAGGACGCTCACGCCGGCGGCCCACTTGAGGCGCGCCGCGATCTCGGGCAAGTTGGCCTTGCGCCAGCGCGCCAGCGGCCCGATGCCCATCAGGAAGAGCGCCGGGGCCATCAGCGGCACGAAGACCGCGTCGAAGTAGGGCGGCCCGACGGAGATCTTGCCCAGGCCCAGCGAGTCGAGCATCAGCGGGTACAGCGTGCCCAGCAGCACGCAGGCGGCCGCGGCCAGGAACAGCACGTTGTTGGCCAGCAGCATCGATTCGCGCGAGACGATCTCGAAGCGCTCGCCCAGGCCGACCTTGGGCGCGCGCCAGGCGAACAGCGCCAGCGAGCCGCCGATCACCACGCCCAGGAAGATCAGGATGAACACGCCGCGGCGCGGATCGGAGGCGAACGCGTGGACCGAGGTGAGCACGCCGGAGCGCACGAGGAAGGTGCCGAGCAGCGACAGCGAGAAGGCGAAGATCGCCAGCAGCACGGTCCAGACCTTGAAGCCGCTGCGCTTCTCGGTCACGGCCAGCGAGTGCATCAGCGCGGTGCCGGCCAGCCACGGCATGAACGAGGCGTTCTCGACCGGGTCCCAGAACCACCAGCCGCCCCAGCCCAGCGTGTAGTAGGCCCAGGCGCTGCCCAGGCAGATGCCCACCGTCAGGAAGGTCCAGGCCACCGTGGTCCAGGGCCGCGACCAGCGCGCCCAGGTCGCATCCAGGTTGCCGCCGAGCAGCGCGGCGATGGCGAAGGCGAAGGCCACCGAGAACCCGACGTAGCCCATGTAGAGCATCGGCGGGTGCGCCACCATGCCCGGATCCTGCAGCAGGGGGTTCAAGTCGTTGCCGTCGGGGACGCCCGGCAGCAGGCGGCCGAACGGGTTGGAGGTGAGGATGATGAACAGCAGGAAGCCCATCGCGATCAGGCCCATCACGCCCAGGATGCGGGCGATCATCTCGCGCGGCAGGTGGGTGCTGAACACGCTCACGGCGAACATCCAGAAGCTCAGGATGAGCAGCCACAGCAGCATCGAGCCTTCGTGCCCGCCCCAGAATGCCGCCACCTTGTATTGCAGCGGCAGCGCGCGCGCCGACACCGTGGCCACGTACTCGACCGAGAAGTCGTCGTGCAGCAGGCTCGCCCACAGGCACGAGGCCGCGACCACCACGAGCAGGAAGAGCACGCGCGAGGCCGGCCGGGCCAGGGCCATCCAGCGCACGTTGCCGCGCGCCGCGCCCACGATCGGCAGCGTGCCCAGCACCAGGGCCACCGCGGTGGCCACCATCAGGGAAAAATTGCCGATTTCGGGAATCATTGCCTGCTGCCCCCCGCGCTGTTCACGGTGCCGTTGACCGCGCTGTTGGCGACGCCGTTGGCGACGCTGTTCGTGACCCCGCTGGCGACGCGGTCCGGGACCGCGTCGGCGACGCGGCCGCCCGAGGACGGTCCGACCACCAGCGTCGCGGTGGAATCGGGCTGGCCGCCGCGTGCCCGCTTGAGGGCCTCGGCGGCCTCCGGCGGCATGTAGTTTTCGTCGTGCTTGGCCAGCACCTCGGACGCGTGAAAGACGCCGTCGGACTCGAGCTTGCCCTGGGCCACCACGCCTTTGCCCTCCTTGAACAGGTCGGGCAGTATTCCCACGTAGGTCACCGGGACGGTCTTGGCCGTATCGGTGACGAGGAATTGCACGGTGGTGCCCTCGCGGTGCAGGCTGCCGGCCAGCACCAGTCCGCCGATGCGGAACGCGCGGTTGCGCGGCGCCTCGTCGGCCGCGATCTGCGAGGGCGTGAAGAAGAATACGAGGTTGCTGCGGAAGGCGTTCACGACCAGGGTCGCCGCCACGCCGGCGGCCCCCAGGCCGGCCAGTACCAGTACCAGTCGCTTCGTTCTCGGTTTCATCGCGGCCTTCAGATTGCTCGTGGTTCTCTTGCGGGTTGGATGCGTATTTTCGCACTCGCTCAGGCCAGGGAATGCCCGTAAAGGTTCCGGACCCGGCGCCACCGCGGCGCAAAAACCCCGGGCGGCCCCACGCCAGTCCGCTATTGTCGCTCAAACCGCATGCGCGAGGCCAAGCCGATGCGTGTCGCACTGCGTCACGAACGGCTGAAATGGGGCCTGAACCGACGTGAAGCCCCTGGCTGCGCCGCCGGTTATGCTTGGCGCCTGGCAGGTTCGAGGCTTCCCGCCGCGGCGCAGCGGCGGCCGGCCCCGACTCGAGGAAATTCCCACCCTGCGCTTGTCCTTGCGGAGCCCCCGTGCCTGAAGGCGATACCCCGGCCGGCGTCACCGAACGCCACATCGTCCAGGCGGCGTGCCCGCACGACTGCCCCGATACCTGCGCGATGCAGGTCACGGTGGAGGGCCGCGGGCGCCAGCGCATCGCCGTGCGCGTCGCCGGCGATCCGGACCATCCCCCCACCGGCGGCGCGCTGTGCACCAAGGTCAGCCGCTACCTCGACCGCACCTACCACGCCGACCGCGTGCTCACGCCGCTGCGCCGTATCGGCAAGAAGGGCGAGGGCCGCTTCGCGCCGGTGTCCTGGGACCTGGCCCTCGGCGAGATCGCGCAGCGCCTCGGCGCCATCGCCGCCCGCGACCCCGAGCGCATCGTCCCCTACAGCTATGCCGGGACCATGGGGCTCGTGCAGGGCGAGTCGATGTCCGCGCGCTTCTTCAACCGCCTGGGCGCCAGCCGCCTGGACCGCACCATCTGCGCCAGCGCCGGCGGCGAGGCCCTGAAGTACACGCTGGGGACCAAGGCCGGGACCGAGATGGAGCAGTTCGCCAACAGCCGGCAGATCATCTTCTGGGGCACCAATGCGGTCGTCTCGAACCTGCACCTGTGGAGCCGGGCGCAGGAGGCCAAGCGGCGCGGCGCGCGCCTGATCGCCATCGACCCCTACCGTTCGCTCACCGCCGAGCGCTGCCACGAGCACATCGCGCTGCTGCCCGGGACCGACGGCGCGCTGGCCCTGGGGATCATGCACGTGCTGATCCGCGAGGGCTGGCTCGACCGCGACTACATCGACCGCTACACGCTGGGCTACGCTGCCCTGGCCGAGCGTGCCGGCGCGTTCGACCCGGCGCGCGTCGCCGCCATCTGCGGCATCGAGGCCGCCACGATCGAACGCCTGGCCCACGACTACTGGCACGTGCGCCCGACGGCGATCCGCCTCAACTACGGCATGCAGCGCGCCCGTGGCGGCGGCAATGCGGTGCGCGCGATCGCCTGCCTGCCGGCGCTGGCCGGCCACTGGCGCGATCCGGCCGGCGGCCTGCTGCTGTCGACCAGCGGCATGTTCGAGACCGACGACGCGGCACTGGAGCGTCCGGAGCTGCTGGCCGGGCGCACGCCGCGCACGATCAACATGAGCGCCATCGGTGACGCGCTGCTGCAGGCGCAGCCGCCGATCGAAGCGCTCGTCGTCTACAACAGCAACCCCGTCGCGGTGGCGCCGCAGTCGGCGCAGGTGGCCAGCGGCTTCGCGCGCGAGGACCTGTTCACCGTGGTGCTCGAGCACTTCCTCACCGACACCGCCGATTACGCCGATTTCGTGCTGCCCGCCACCACGCAGCTCGAGCACCTGGACGTGCACACCTCGTACGGGCACCTGTACGTGGTCGCCAACAATCCGGCGATCGAACCGCTGGGCGATGCGCTGCCCAACACCGAGATCTTCCGGCGCCTGGCCGCGCGCATGGGTTTTACCGAGCCGTGTTTTGCCCAGACCGACGAGCAGATCGCCGCCGCGGCCTTCCGGCGCCTGGGCGCTTCGCCCTACGACTGGGAGCGCGTGCGCCGCGCGGGCTGGCAGCGCCTGGACGTGCCCGGCACCTATGC
>Ga0116231_10012236_pt1 | contig 12724 bp, 11 predicted proteins | sample S1TSphgellanicum_2_FD_89695 | JGI IMG/M metagenome (GOLD analysis project Ga0116231, IMG submission 89695) | Host-associated microbial communities from peat moss isolated from Minnesota, USA - S1T2_Fd - Sphagnum magellanicum MG | ecosystem: Host-associated > Plants > Peat moss > Unclassified... | reverse complement strand
GGGCGCGCGCCAGCGAGCCGGAGCTGAAATCCGCGCAACCCTTCGAGGTCGATCTCCACCCCGTCTGGCCGGATATCCTGGAGACCGCACACACCCTCTCTTCTGCCATGGAGCAGCTCCGCTTGCCGCTGGTCCGCCTGCGCGAGCGCTTTCTGGAGCGGCTGGAAACCGAGGCCGAAACCCTGGATGAGACCAGCCGCCAGCGCCTGGAAGGCACCGCCCGCAGCCTCAAACGCCGCGCGATCGACAGCCTGACCGCCTGGCGCCGCATCCTGGACGGGCTGCCCGCCGAGCCCAAACCCGGCGAGCGCCCCAGCCGCATCGAATTCCTCCGCCTGGACCGCGAAGCCGGGACCGATAAGGACGTCGCTTTGTTCTCGCATTTGCTGGACCCGACCGAGGCCTTCATCCAGACCATCGCGAGCCCCGCCCACGGCATGCTGATCACCAGCGCCACGCTGCGCGACGGGGTGGATGACGAGACCGCCTGGGACGGTGCCGAAGCCCGCACCGGCGCCGCCCATCTCGCCACCCCCGCCATCCGCGCGGCCTTCGATTCCCCGTTCGACTACGCGGCCCGCACCCGCATCGTGCTGATCTCGGACGTCAATGCCGCCGATATCAGCGCGCTGGCCGGCGCCTATCTCGCGCTCTTCCAGGCGGCCGGCGGCGGCGGGCTCGGCCTGTTCACCGCCATCTCCCGGCTGCGCGCCGTGCAGTCGCGCATCGCCGCGCCGCTGGAGGCCGCCGGCATCCCGCTCTACGCCCAGCACGTGGACGCGATGGATAACGCAACCCTGGTCGATATCTTCCGGGCGGAGGAAAATTCCTGCCTGCTGGGCACGGATGCGATGCGCGACGGCGTGGACATCCCCGGCAACGCGTTGCGCCTGGTGGTGTTCGAGCGCACGCCCTGGCCGCGCCCGGACATTCTGCACCGCACGCGGCGCACCCATCTCTCCGGCGGCACGCCAAAGGAATATGATGATTCCATTGTGCGCCTGCGGCTGCGCCAGGCCTTCGGCCGGCTGATCCGCCGGGCGGATGACCGCGGCGTGTTCGTGCTGCTGGACCGGCAAATCCCCAGCCGGCTGCTGACCGCCTTCCCCGAGCACGCGCCGATCATCAAATCCGGGCTGGCCGATGCGGTGCAGGGGATTCGGCGCTTTTTGCGCGAATAACGCCGCGCAATCCGGCCGGGCGCCTACGTGCGGTTTTTGCAACACGGGTTTGAAATCGTTCAATCCCAGGCGCAACGGCCTATATACGTAGGTATGGTTTTGATACGCATTTTCCAGCAGATTCGGGAACAAGCTGAACTGTCTGGGAGACTTTGATCTTTGGCCCGCCTTTGGCTCATCGCCGCGTGGCTGTGCGGCAGCGTGGTTCTTGCTCATGCTGCCGCCACACAGCCCGCGAATCCCACCGGCCGCTGGTACACCGCTGACCATTCGGCTGTGGTGCAAATCGCGCCTTGCGGTAAGGATCTCTGCGGCCAAATCGTCGGCCTCGCAGACGTCAACCAAACCGGCGAGATGCCGACGGATTGGCAGGGCCAGCCTCAATGCGGCCTGACCATTCTGCAAACCCAGCCGCAAACCGCGCCGGATGGCAGCGTGATATGGGCGGGCACCGTGCTCGACCCGCGCAACGGCAATGTGTACCAGGCCACCCTGGCGCTGGATGCCAGCCGCCATCTGCAACTTCACGGCTATATCGGCCTGCCGATTTTTGGCCAAACCCAAACCTGGGAACCCTACCCTGGCCGCACGCTGGCCGGCTGCAAACTGGCCGCGAACGAGCAGGGGCAAGGGAAGGGCTAGGCAAGCCCTTCTTTTTTGAAAAAATTTTTTGCGGAGCTTTTTTTAAAAAAGCGACCGCTGCCTTCCCTACCCTAAAAACCGTCCTTCGCCGCCCGCAGCGCCGCAAACGCCGCCGCGTCCCCAGCCCGCATGAACGGGTTGCAGGCGCGCTCGCTGCCCAGATCAATCGGCAAGGTCGGCTTGTTATCCGCCCGCAGCGCGCCGATTTCGGCGGCGCGGATGTGCAGCTCGGTATTGTCCGGGTCCACATGCAGCGCAAAGCGCGCATTGGATTCGGTATATTCATGCCCGGCGCAGACCAGCGTGTCATCCGGCAGGTTTTTGAATTTTTGGAACGCGCCGAACATGTCGGCGGCATTGCCCTCGAACAGCCGGCCGCAGCCCAGGCTGAACAAGGTATCACCCGGCAGCAATATCCCGCCATCGGCGATATAATAGGAAATATGGCCAATGGTGTGGCCCGGCGTGTCGATCACCCGCAGCCGCGCCGCGCCAAAGCCCACCTCATCGCCCTCACGCACCGCGATGTCGAGCTTGGGCAGCCTCCCGGCATCCGCCGCGTTGCCCACCACCCGCGCGCCGTATTTCGCCACCAGCGCCGGCACGCCCGCGATATGGTCGTCATGGTGGTGGGTCAGAAAAATATAGCCGAGCTTGCCTCCCGCCGCCTCAATCGCCGCAATCGCCGGTGCGGCCTCCGCCGGGTCAACAATCCCCACCAGCCTGCTCGCCCCCTCGGTCAGCAGCCAGGCATAGTTATCGCTCAACATCGGTATCGCTTGCGCGGTCACAGTCACGTCAGTCGCTCCCTCGCGGTTCGCCGTGTATATAGGCGTCATGACCGGCGATGCACGCGACGCGGCGGAATTTTACGCAACCAGGCTAGGCGGCCTTACCGCCGGCCTGCTGCGGCAAAAATTGCTGGCCTTCTGGCCGGATTGCCACAACCTCGCCATCCTCGGCCTCGGCTACCCCGGGCCCTACCTCCAGCTCTGGCGCGAACAGGCCGCGCGCACCATCGCGCTCTCGCCCCAGCATATGGGCGCCACACCCTGGCCGGCCGGGCGCCGCAGCCTCGCCTGCATCGCGGAAGAGGATTCGCTGCCCTTCCCCGATCTCAGCTTCGACCGCATCCTGCTGATCCACGGCCTGGAACACGCCGAAAATACCCGCCGCAGCCTGCGCGAAACCTGGCGCGTGCTGAAAGACGACGGCCGGCTCATCGCCATCGTGCCCAATCGCCGCGGCATATGGGCCTATGCTGAAAACACCCCGTTCGGCCACGGCCAGCCCTTCTCCGAAACCCAGCTCGCCCGCGTGCTGAACGGCCTGTTCTTCCGCGTCGAACGCCAGGATACCGCCCTGTTCACCCCGCCGCTCGCCTGGCGCCCCATCCTGAACAGCTTCAACGCCATCGAAAAAACCGGCCACGCCATCGCCCCCCAGCTCGCCGGCCTCACCATCGCCGAAGCCACCAAAGACGTGCACGGCATCATCCCCATCCGCCGCCACACCGCCGGCCGCCGGGTGCTGGTGGATGCCGGGGGGTATAAGTGAGCAAGGCCAGGGGCTCCGCCCCTGGACCCCGCTGGGGCGTCGGCCCTACGGGCCGCCTCATACTTGATGGCGCGCCTCCGGCGCGACAGGCCCCGGCGGGGTTCCAAGGGGCGGAGCCCCTTGGCCTGCCTCCTTTTCCCCCGGCGCCTCCACCACCGGCGCCGGCGGGAGATAGGTGTACGGGATTTCGATGCCTTCCACGGCGAAGCGGGTTTTGACGCGGGCGTAGAATTCGCGCCGCACCGCCCATTGCTGGCCGGGGCTGGTCCGGATGCGGCCGGTGATGGTGAGGGCGGAGGCGCCGAAGGCGTCCAGCCCGTAGAGTTGCAGATCGTCGCGGATCATCGGTTCCCAGGCGGGTTCGCCGCGCATGGTTTTGGCGATATCGCGCAGCACTTCGTAAACATGGGTGAGGTCGGATTCGTAGCTGACATCGATGGAGAGCTGCGCGTAGCTGAAATCCCGCGTGAGGTTGGTGACGGTGGTGACGGCGGAGAACGGGATGATGTTGACCGAGCCATCGGCGCCGCGCAGGCGGATGGTACGGATGGAGAGGCGTTCGACCGTGCCGGTCATGCCGGCCAGGGTGATGACGTCGCCCACCTGCATGGCGTCTTCCAGCAACAGGAACAGGCCGGTGATGATGTCCTGCACCAGTTTTTGGCTCCCGAAGCCGATGGCGATGCCGGCGACGCCGGAGACCGCGAGCAGCGGGGTGGCGTTTACGCCGATGCGCGAGAGGCAGATGAACACGGCCAGCAGCAGGATAACGGTGCCGATGGCGGCCCGCAGCATGGGCAGCAGGGTGCGCAGCCGGGAGGCCTGTGCCGCGCGGCTGGTGCTGGCCAGGCGCTCGACCCGGCTATTCAGATAGAAATTGGCACTTTCCCAGGCGATCAGCGCCAGGGCGACGGTGACGACAACGTCGATAAAGGCGGTGATGAGGCTGTGGCTGACCGGGTTGGTAAACAGCCAGCCGATGGCGTTCACGCCCCAGCCTTGCAGGATCATCACGATCATCAGCACGCCGATCAAGACTCGGATGAGGCCCCGCAGCAGCGGGTTGTAGGCGCGCGCGCGCGCGAACAGGACGCGGTGGCGCTGGGTCGTCTCGGGATCGGGGAAGGCGCGTTCCAGCAGGGTTGTGCTGCCGTTCCAGGCCAGCCGGCCGAGGATCAGCGCGGCGATGAAGACGAGCACGATGCGCAGCAGCAAGCCGAAGGCGTTGTGCACGCCACCGGCCAAGGCGACCCAGAGGGCGAGGATGTAGAACAGCGCCGGATAGTGCCAGATTACACCCAGCCGCTGGCGGATTGCGGCGGTGGCACCTGATGCGTCCGGCCGGCCGGCGATCCAGCGCCCGACCACCCGCCGGCTCTCCCAGATGCCGATCGCGATTTCCACGTGCACGGCGAGTGCCACCAGCCGGATCAGCACGATCGCGCCGTCTTTCGCCAGGCCCAGCACCTCGCAGATCGAGATCAGCGCGAAGCCGAAGAAGCCGGTGCCGAGCAGAATGGCGAGGCTTGAAACCAGCCGGCGCGCGCGGAATTGCGGCATCGGGATCAGCCGGAGCGATGGCGCGTCCGGCGCCAGCAGCAGGCCGACAACCTCCAGCCCCACCCGGCAGAACAAATAGGCGTTGGCGATGCCGATGACCGCGAGATGCGCCGGCCTGGTGGTCAGGACACCGGAGAGGATCAGCAGCTCGATGGCCAGCACGAAGCCGGCCAGCGGCACCAGCCGGAGCCCGAAATGCAGCAGCCCCAGCAGGAAGCGGCGGAGCATGGCGAGCAGCGAGACGCGCCGGCCTGGCCGCTCCTCGGTCTCGCCGGCCTCGGCATCCGCCAGGCCCTGTGCGGCTTCATCCGCTTCGTCTTGCAGCGCGGCATCGGGGCTGACGGGGATGCGTGCGGCCACGGCGGCGCGCGGCCGGCGCAGCGCCCAATCGATCACCGCCTCCGCCCCCAGCCCGGCCGCCAAGGTCATCGCCAGCGCCTTGCCGATGTCGAACAGATCGGTCTGGCGCACCGGGTCGGTACGGAAGCTGCGCAGCCATTCCAGTACCGGCGTGAGCGCCGTGGCGTGCCGCGCCGCCTCGCTGACCACGGCCAGGCAGCGCTTGGCCTCCGAGCCTATGGCGGTCGCCACGGACAGGCCAATGGCATCGGTCCCGAACGGCGCCGCCGCGGTATCGTCGCTGGCCGGCGCAGCGCCCGCGCCGGTCAGCGTTGCGAGCGGCGAGCCGGGGATGATGGCGCTGGCGGCGGGTTTGGCGGGCGTCACCGCGGCGGCCATGCCCGCCAGTGTCTGCGCCGCGGCGGGGCTGCCGAACGCGAGTGCAAGAAACAGAAACAAAACGCCAATCCGCATGCGCGGAGCCAGATAGCGCTTTGCCCGCGCTGTCAATCGTCCGCCGGCCATATGCACAAATTCGCCATCCGGACTATATTACAGACATGAAAATGATCCTCGAAATCCTGCTCGGCGCCGATATGCTCGCGGTCGTCATCGTGATGCTGGTTGGCGCCGTCGGCATGGCCAATATCAGCCGGGACCCGCGCACCTCCAACAAACTCATGCGCTGGCGCGTGATCCTGCAGGGCACCGCCATCGCCCTGGTCCTCGCACTGATGTCCCTGCCCAAGTGAGCGCCCCCCGTGCCATCGTATTCGATATGTTCGGCACGCTGGTGGACTGGCGCGGCTCCGTCTCCGCCGCCCTCGCCACCATCGGCGCGCGCCGCAACGTGAGCGCCGATTGGACCGCTTTGGCGGATGCCTGGCGCGGCCGCTACGCGCCCTCAATGAACGAGGTCCGCACCGGTGTGCGCCCCTGGACCAATCTCGACACGCTGCACCGCGACGCCATCCTCGCATTGCTGCCGCAATTCGGCGCGGAAGCCCTGGCGCCAGACGCGGACGAGCTGGTGCAAATCTGGCACCGCCTGACCCCGTGGCCCGATACCGTGGCAGGCCTCAACCGCCTGCGCACAAAATTCCCGATCGGCCCGCTCTCCAACGGCCACGTCGCCCTGCAAATCAACCTCGCCCGCCACGTTGGCATCCATTGGGACATGATCTTCGGCGCCGATGTCACCCACCACTACAAACCCGACCCGGAAACCTACCTCACCGCCGCCAGCCTGCTCGGCCTCGCCCCCCAGGAACTGATGCTGACCGCCGCCCATAACGAAGACCTCGCCGCCGCCCGCAAACTCGGCCTGCAAACCGCCTTCATCTCCCGCCCGCTGGAATTCGGCACCCCGGACCACCGCGCCCATCCCAGCGCCGACTGGACCTACACCGCAACCAGCCTCACCGGATTGGCGGATTTGCTGGGGTGCTAGAGCGCGATGACATGAAGTCGATCCATGAAATGGATCGCCTTAATGTCTGAATCGCCCTCCAGATATATTTTAGAGGCGGATTCAGACATTCTGTGGGATCGCAAAGCGATTCCACAGAATGTCATCCGGCTCTAGCGCATTACATCCGACCAGATTGGTTCTGATAAACCAATCTGGTCGGAAAATGCGCTAGCCCGCAGAAAAATCCACCAAGGCGGCGAAGCCGGTTTCTGTGCCGATGGCCAAATGCGTGCCGGCCTGGTTCCAGGCGAGGGTTGTGACGGCGCCGCGGCCTGGGCCGCAGATCGGGAGGATGCGTTCGCGGGTGATATCGGCGGCGAGGGTGACGCCGATATCGAAGCCGGCGGCGACGAGTTCGAGGTTTGGGTGGCAGGCGATCTGTTTGATGATCGCGCCGTCGGTATGGGCGAGTTCGAGCGGGGCTTTGCCCATGGGGCCGCCGCCGAAGAACGGCCAGAGGACGATGGCATCGGCGCCCGAGGTGGCGAGCCAGCGGCCGGATTTGGTGAAGCCGAAGGAATCGGTTTTTGCCGGGTAGCCGGACATGCGCATATGTTTGGCGTCCGGCAGGGTCCAGCCATGCAAAGCGTTTTCCTGCATGGCGGTGACCAGCGCCGCCCCGGCCGGGTGCAGGGCAACGCCGGTATGGCTGCCTTTCCATTCGAGTTTGCGCGGCGTGTCGGAGCTGGAGGCGGTGAACCACAGCGAGGCGCCGTTATAGTGGGAGGTGGCGACGCGCTTGCCTTTGGCATCGAAGGCGATGCCGGTGACGGTGCTGGGGTGGGGCAGGGTGCGCAGGAATTCGCCGCGCGCGGTGAACAAATGCAGGTTTTTGCCTACGGAGGCGGCGAGATAGGCGGTTTTGCCGGCGAAGCTGGCCGTATGTTCGACCCATTTATTGCCGTAGGCGGCCATGGTTTCGAAGGTGTTGTTCGGGTGGATGTTTTGGAATTTCCCGTCATCCCCGCCGGTGATGAAACCGCCGCCGGGGTGCGGGCTTAAGGCGAGGATGGCGCCGGCATGGGCCTGGATGCTGGTCCATGTCTTTCCATCCGTCAGGCGCAGCGTGCCGTCTCCGAGCGCGAAAGCCGCAACATGGCGGGTGTGATCGAACGCCGCGGCGGTGATATGCGCGCCGAGTTCGGCCTGCTGGCCGCGTGCGTTTAAAAATTCGTCCAAATCTCGCATGGGCGGATGTGTGCCCTTGGGCGTTCGGGGAGGCAAGCCCGGCGGGTTTACATCGCCTGCATTGGCTGCGAGTTTGCCGCGCGGTTGAAGGGGTCGGGCTGTGAATAAATCGGTGATCTGCGGTTTATGGTTATTGGCTTTGGCCGGGTGCCAGGATGCCAGCCCGCAGGCGGCGGCACCGCCGGCGAGCCCAATGCAGCAATATGCGCAGGAGATCAGCGCGGCGCTTTCCAGCCAGGGGGCGATTCCGCCCGCCATTGCGGCGTTGGGCATTGGCGGAAGCGTGCGATTGAAGGTGGTGATCGCGCCGTCAGGCGCGGTGGTGACGGCTTATGTCGACCAATCGAGTGGCACGCCGGCCTTGGATGACCAGGCCATGGACGATGTTTCTGCCGCGCATTTTCCGGCATTCTTGCCCGGCATGCCACAACAGCCGATTAGTTTTAATATTCCGGTCGATTTCCCCGGATAGGCGCCGGATTTTTGACCGCATCCGCCCGCGGGCGAAACCTCATTTCTTTCCCCGCAGGCACCATAATTTCCTTGAACTGCCTGTGGGCGCGTGCAATCCTAAGCGGATGACTTTTGCAACCCTCCCGTCTGGGCTTAGTTTCAAGTCAGAGCTGCTCATTCTCTGCGCACGCATCGGATTCAGCCCGCACGCCCTCTGAAATTGCAGTCTCCGTGTCATCACGCGGGGTTTTTCAATTTTAAGAGGAGCTGAACATGTTGGACGAAATTGGCGGCGTGGTGGACTGGCAGGGGCTCGATGCCGCGCATCATCTGCATCCTTTCACCGATCATAAATCCCTGCATGAGGCCGGGGTGCGCGTCATCACCGGCGCTGACGGGGTGTTTTTAACCGATTCCAAGGGCAACCGGATTCTGGACGGCATGGCCGGGCTATGGTGCGTGGCGGCCGGCTATAGCCGGCGCGAGCTGGTTGAGGCGGCGGCCGCGCAAATGACCAAGCTGCCCTATTACAATACGTTTTTTAAAACCACCAACCAGCCGGCGGTGGCGCTGGCGCAGCGTCTGGCGCGGCTCGCCCCGGCCGGGCTGAACCACGCCTTCTTCGCCTGCTCGGGCTCCGAGGCGGTGGATACGGCGTTGCGGATGGCGCGGTTCTACTGGCAGGTGCTGGGCAAGCCGGGCAAAAAAATCGTGATCGGCCGGGAATATGGCTATCACGGCTCAACCACGCTCGGCGCTTCCGCCGGCGGCATGGTGGATATGCACAACCAGGGCGGGGATATGCCGCATTTCGCGCATGTGCTGCCGCCTTATTGGTACGGCTATGGCGGGCAGATGCCGCCGGAAGAATTCGGGCTTTACGCCGCCTGCCAGCTTGAGGAAAAAATCATCGCGCTTGGGCCCGATAACATCGCTGCCTTCATCGGCGAGCCGCTGCAAGGTGCCGGCGGCGTAATCATTCCCCCCGAGAGCTACTGGCCGGAGATCAACCGGATTTGCAAAGCCTATGACATATTGCTGATCGCCGATGAGGTGATTTGCGGCTTCGGGCGCACCGGCAAAATGTTCGGCTCGGACACGTTCGGGATCGAGCCGGATATGATGACCATGGCAAAAGCCATCACCTCCGGCTATCTGCCGCTCTCGGCCGTCATGGTCGGCAACCGTGTCGCCGATGTGCTGGTGAGCGAGGCGGGGGAATTCTATCACGGCTTCACCTATTCCGGGCATCCGGTGGCTTGCGCGGTGGCGCTCGCCAATCTTGATATCATCGAGGGTGAAAATCTCCCCGGCCGGGCGGCCGCCATGGGGGAAATCCTGCGCGCCAAATTACATGATTTGCTGGATAGCCACCCGATGGTGGGGGAAATCCGCGGCGTCGGGCTGATCGGCGCAATCGAGCTGACGGCGGATAAGCGCACCCGCAAATTTTTTGAAAAACGCGGCCGCGTCGGCATGATGTGCCGGGACGCCTGTATCGAGAACGGGCTGGTGATGCGCGCGGTGCGCGATACCATGGTGTTCTCACCGCCGTTGATCATCTCGGAGGATGAGATTTCCATGCTGGTTGCCCGCGCGGCCCGCGCGATCGAGCAGACCTATCAGCGCGTCAAACATGAGGTGTCGGTGTGAATATCCTGACCCACCCGGAGCTCGCCGCGAAGGCGGCGTTGATGGCGGAATCCGAATTCATCGAGGCGTTCATCATCGATGTCAACGGCGTGCCGCGCGGCAAATGGCTGCAGCGGGATAAGGCCAAAGCCCTGCTCGGCACCGGCATCGCCATGCCGCGCTCGGCCTATCTGCTGGATATCTGGGGGCGGGACATCGTGGAAGGCGGCATCGCCTTCGATACCGGGGATCCGGACGGGCTATGCACCGCCGTGCCGCACTCCATCACCCGCATGGGCTGGGCGGAGGGTAACGCCGCGCAAGCGCTGCTGACGATGCGCGAGGAGGATGGTAGCTATTTCTACCTCGACCCGCGCGGCGTGCTGGCAAACGTGCTGGCGCGCTTCGCCGCCGCCGGCCTCACCCCGGCTTTGGGGGTTGAGCTGGAATTCTATTTGGTCGATTCCGGGAACCATGGCGGGCTCAAAATCGCGCCGCGCGGCGCCGATGAATCCGGCTGGCGCGGCTGGCAGATCGACGCCGTGGGCCTGGGCGAAATCCACGACTACGAGCCGATCCTGCGCGAAATGATGGCGACCGCGAAGGCCCAGGACATCACGCTGGAAACCCTGGTGAGTGAGAGCGGGCCCGGACAGTTCGAGGTGACGCTGAAATACTCGACCGACGCGCTGCGCCTCGCGGATTCCGCAACGCTGTTCAAGCGCACCATCAAACACGTCGCCCGCAAGCACGGCCTCACCGCCACTTTCATGGCCAAGCCCTACGGCCAATGGGCGGGCTCTGGCATGCATGTGCATATGTCCGTTCTGGACCAGGCCGGGCATAATATTTTCAAAAATACCTCCGGCCGCGCGGCACCTTCACTATACCACGCATTGGGGGGAATCATTCAGGCGATGCCCGATACCATGCTCACCTTGGCGCCGCACGCCAATTCCTATCGCCGCTTCGCGCCCGGCGTGCACGCGCCAACCTTTGGTGATTGGGGGCACGACAACCGGCTGGCCGCGGTGCGCGTCATCACCGCGGACCCCGCCGCCTCGCGCATCGAACACCGCGTCGCCGGTGCGGATTGCAACCCCTACCTCGCCTTCGCCTCGCTGCTCGGCTCGGCCCTGCACGGCCTGGAGACCAAGGCCGACCCCGGTGCTGAAACCTTTGGCGACAAGCGCAGCCCGGCCGCCCCGCCGCTGCCCATCGCCTGGTCCAGTGCGGTCGATAAATTCGCTGATTCCAGCTATATCGCCGGGATTTTCGGCAGCGCCTTCCAGCGCAGCTTCACCGCCACCAAGCGCCAGGAAATCAGCGAATTCCGCCGCCGCATCTCAGACGTCGAATACGACGCGTATTTGAAAAACGCATGAGGAACGTCACCGTCGCCGCCACCCAGATGGCCTGCGCGCGCCTGACCGCGACGCAGACGCAATACGAGTTCGATACGAGCGCCAATATCGCGCGCGCCGAGGCGCTGGTACGCGCCGCCGCGGCGCAGGGTGCCAATATCATCCTCATACAGGAGCTCTTCGAGGCGCCGTATTTTTGCCAGGACATGATCCACGCCCATTTCGGCCTGGCCAAGCCGCTGGGCGAGAACGCGGCGGTGAAACATTTCGCGCCGATCGCCAAGGAACTCGGTGTGGTGCTGCCGATTTCGGTATTCGAGCGCGCGGGCCAGAGTTTTTTCAATACGGTCGTGATCCTCGACGCCGACGGGCAGACGCTCGGTTTCTACCGCAAATCCCATATCCCCGACGGGCCAGGCTATTCCGAGAAATTCTACTTCTCCCCCGGCGATACCGGATTCAAAGTGTGGGACACCAAATTCGCGCGCATCGGCGTCGGCATCTGCTGGGACCAATGGTTCCCAGAATGCGCCCGCGCCATGGCCCTGATGGGGGCGGAGCTGCTGTTCTACCCCACCGCCATCGGCTCCGAACCGCAAGACCCAACACTGGACTCATGCGACCATTGGCAGCGCACCATGCAGGGCCACGCCGCCGCCAACCTCACCCCGCTGATCGCCTCCAACCGGATCGGCGTGGAGGCAGGCGCCAACGGCACGCAGATCACGTTCTACGGCTCCTCCTTCATCGCCGATGAGACCGGGGCCAAAATCGCCGAGGCCGACCGCAGCACCGAAACCATCCTCACCGCCACCTTCGACCTCGACGCCATCGCCCATATCCGCGCCAGCTGGGGCGTCTTCCGCGACCGCCGGCCGGAGCTCTACACCCCCCTGCTCACGCTGGATGGCAAACATGGCCGCACGGGGCGGTGATGGTTGCGCGGTGGGGGCTTTGCCCCCACGCCCCCAGCAAGGGGCTTTGCCCCTTGCATCCCCATTGGGGCCGGGAGGCCCCAAACCCCAGTTAATAAGGCTTGCCGGAGGGTGGGGTCATTCGCCGGCATTGCCTTGGGATTTCAGCGTGACTCGAAGCGGCGAATGACCCCACCCTCCGGCAAGCCTTTCCTTAATTCGAGGGGTCTGGGGCCTTACGGCCCCAGCCGGGTGCAGGGGCGGAGCCCCTGCTGGGAGCGTGAGGGCGAAGCCCTCACCTCACGCCCATGACCACCCCGCGCGACCTTGGTTTTGCCATGCCGGCGGAGTGGGCGCCGCATGCCGGATGTTGGATGATCTGGCCGGAGCGGACGGATAATTGGCGGTTGGGGGCCAAGCCCG
>Ga0116231_10012234_pt1 | contig 12725 bp, 10 predicted proteins | sample S1TSphgellanicum_2_FD_89695 | JGI IMG/M metagenome (GOLD analysis project Ga0116231, IMG submission 89695) | Host-associated microbial communities from peat moss isolated from Minnesota, USA - S1T2_Fd - Sphagnum magellanicum MG | ecosystem: Host-associated > Plants > Peat moss > Unclassified... | reverse complement strand
TGCAAAACCATCTAACAACACATCTTGATGTTTGTGTTTACATTTTTAATCACCCCTCCCCCCCCCCCCACCCCCACCCCCAACAAAACCTCTTTATTTTTCCATATGAAAATGTTATTATAAGTTGGAAAGATCAAATATCAAGCACATAGGTAGAGCTTTAATGTTGAAAGGCAAATTTGTTTAACATAAAATATGTGTTTTATGTGTCTTTTGTTATTTTTGAGGCATCATATTTTGTTGGTTTTAAATTGAAAGAAATTCAATGTGTTTACAAATGCAAATTAGTTGTGTTTGCCCCATACATGCTTGGTGAAACCTAAAATTGTACATGCATGTTTACTATCTTAAAGGAATAATAAAATTTTATAACATAAAAGGCAACAACAATACAAACAAATTAGTCAATTAAAAATTAATTTCATTTTGATTTTTGTTATTAAAATCTTCTTCAAAACCCTATTGAAGTTTTTAAAATAACATCAAACTAATTTTAAAAATTTATATTTCATATATATATATATATATATATATATATATAAATTGACATGTGTTATTTTAATCAATTCTTGTATAATCTTCCAAATCAATTTTTTAAGAATCTCATTTTAATAAGATTTAAGGGAATTGAAGCTAATTATTTGTATGTTTACCAAATAAATTTCATTTAAAAAATTAGACATATGAATTTTTTTTCACATTTCATAGTGATATGAAACCTCATGATACAAAAGGGCAAGTGACAACCCAAAAAAATAAAATGGTATAGAGGCACGATTAAATCAATTACCCAATGTTCATATTTTGAGAAGAAACCCAATAAGTAGATGGGTACATTTCAAAACAACTCATCAATTGGATGGGTGCATCCAAAATTCACAAATGTGTGTCCATTAGCTTGGGGAAATGAAAAGATACAAAAGAATTTGGGTTTGCTCTTAGCTAATTGTGTGTTGTCAAATAAAGATGTTCAAAAAGCATAGTGCTTGGCAAAATGAAGATGACCACAATGCCAAGCTCATGAAAAATACATATCTTCAAAATTTAATGATCATCAAAAGACATGTACTTCAATCATTCCCAATGGCCAAACTGCACGTTACCTTGTGAAAACCATAGCAAAAGCGACCCCAAAAAACAAAAAAAAAAAGTAAATGCAAGTTATCTCACCTGAGGCAATTTTAGTAGGATAAACTTTGCTCTATATTGTAGCACCCAGGTGGCTTTGGAAGGGGTGTGCCAAATAATTAATATATTTTAAAATCTGAACTTCAACATGAAGTTTTTAAATTTTGGGCTTTTTGATATGTAAGCAGTATTAGTATTGAAAACGCATCCGTTATCTAAAGTTTTCATGGTTTCCTTTTTGCTCAGTTGGTTCGCAACTAGTATGGTTGCTTAGACTAAGCTAGGGCTCGAATCTGGCTGCCTCCAAGTTTGATTTTTATCCCAATTCCAAAATTTTCGCAGACACGGATGGAGCTTCCCGGATGGAGCTTTCCAGCAGCTTGCTTCGCCCTCGTGCCTCTCTTCTGATTCCCAAATATGCATCCCTCCAGGTTTTTTCCTGATAGGATTTGCACGGAGAATCTTGACTGTTGCTTCCGCCAGAGTCTTTTTTGGTAAATCGTGTTCACTTCGGAGGTGCGAAACACGCTTCCTGAGAACCTTGCCTCTTTGTGAGGGATCTGTCAATTGGAACGAGTAGCCGCGATGTGGGGCAGGCGGCGACGGAAATCGCCGTACTGGACATGGCGGAGTACTATTTAGCAGAAGGTCGGGAAGAGAGTCGGACGCGTTTTGTTGCGGAGCTAAGAGAGCAGTGTCACAATGTAGGTTCTTCTATGTGAAGAATCATGGCGTTTCTTTGCCTCTTTGTGACTCCATTTTGTGTATGGCTCGCGATTTCTTCGACCTGCCCTCTGATGTCAAGGTACTGCTTGTTGCCTTACAGTATTGTTTGCATTTGTTGTTCATGCTTAAATGCAGGCCGGACTTTGATCTTGAATGGCCTGAGTTTACAACCATCGGTTTCCTACCTGAAAGAGTTTGTTAGATGAACTGTACGTCCACCTACATAGAAAGTTTCCCCATCTAAATGTTCCCGTTCCGTGCAAGATGAGACGACACAGCTTTGAGAAATTTCAGGCGAAAAATTGCACCAAAAACTGCACAAGACAGATTTGGGGCTTCAAAGATGGGCTTCTGCATTCTGGAAGACTTAGAGTTTTGAGCAGAAAGCTGATAACCGTATTTCTCGTCACATGAGCCGTGCAGTACCCTTGTTTTGGATTCCCTTTGAGAATCAACCATAAAAAATGCAGTGTGTGGCGTGATGGTAGATGGGGATGGACTACAGTAATTCTGCCCAGTTTCGTGGGTACATGAAGCTGGGAGTTGAAAATATAGCAGGAATTCCAGACTTCCGAGAACAGATTGAATTTGGACCTGAAGAAGATGTTGATACTGGTGCCATCCCTGTCGTGGCTGTTGTCTTTTTTGCACTTGTATGATGACCCGTTTTCTTTCGTCCCTTGTCGAGTTTGCAAATGTGTTGCCTCTGTGACGCTAGGAAACAGTTACTCATCTCCATAAAATAAGAATCATGCTAGTGCCCCCAAGGTCTGCATTGTTTTTGACACGTCTAGCCATCCTTTTCTGACACCATCTGAAATGGCAGCCTTGGATCTATTGGAGTTAAGTAGATCTGGAATTGAACGTACATATTGTGGCATCATTGCCTCTCTAGAGATGAATGATCTGAAGTATTGTGCTAACTTGCAACCCATTGTGAGGTGTTTTGCATTGTGTTGTTGTAGGGGGTTTTGGTGATTGCCATGTGTACCCACCTTATCGCTGCCTCAAAGGGCCCAATCAGTGGCCTCCTGAAACTAGTCTACCCAGTTTTTGTCCTATTGTGATGGAATTTATGAAGCAGATGGGCAATCTTTCAATGCATCTCATGCAGGCATTGGCATTATCATTGGGGCTTGATCAAGGTTACTTTGATGCAGATTTCAAATTCTCCCCACATTACCAACTGAAGGTATGGGATATTGACCTCCACAGTTCTGTCAACTCTGGAGTCTAAGCACTTTCTTTGTTCTATTTTCGGACTGCCAGGTTCTGCTGTGGATCAGGTCAGAAGTCAGTTTATGCAGTGTGGTTGAGTCAAACAAAGTGATCTATGGCTTCAAACTGTGCATTCATATACTTGTACAAGACTTTTACTTGTTGAATGTGCAAGTGGGTTTTGCAGTTATTGATCCCTCTGACCTGTAATATTGACAACTTTCTGTTATTTGTCTCCATTCCAGGTGCCAGTGCATATAGTACTCAAGCTTATTAAGCTGTCTCCTGGTATTTAACTGCTTTGAGTGTTGCTATTGGGTCATCTCTCAATTCTTTTCAGTTTGACTTCAATCGTGAAGTATTGAGAAATTCTCAGCACGTATGAAGATAAAGAACTATCACTGTCAAGAATAGTTTGCATTGAGACTTTCATGGTCATGTGAGGCCTTTAGCTTTGAAGTCCTGCAAAAGGGTCATTGTTGAGTAAACCATGGTTCACAGCAATCAAGTGTGCAATGATGGTGTCAACCATTTGAAGAAAAGTTGTGGGTCTAGGTGGCAAGATATCCCCCCAAGGTGCAAATGGACAGTGAGGGGGCAGTGGAAGTGTTTGGTGTAGGGCCCCATAGTGATACGGGCTTTCTTAGCCTTATTTTGCAGGATCAGGTTGGTGGGCTTCAGGTAATTGTACTAGTCCATTATTCCAGACAATGCAATGGATGGATCGCCTGTTTAATGCTTATTGTCCAGTCAGGTTTGTGATCTGTTTCTAAGCTATGTCCTCAGGTGCAGCCTAACCTATTTTGAAGTTTTGCAACATGCAGGCACAAAACATAAATGGGAATTGGATAGATGTTCCTCCAAAGAGTGGCACATTTGTGGTGAATCTGGGTGAGATGTTACAGTTACCTACCAATGGATACTATTTGGCAACAGTGCATTGAGTTCTAAGCATATCTGGTACGGCATCCCAATATTCTGCGTCATTTTTTTCAATCCCCAGCTGGATGCAGAAATTAAGCCCATGGATCTCGTGCATCTAATTTCAACAGGATTGGACAATGAGATTCCCTCTCACAAGATTGAAAGTAGGTATGACTTGTTTAGAGGGGAGAAGAAGAGGGTCTGTGATGACAAAGGTGCAAAATACACAAGATTCATGCCATGAGATTTACTTTAGTTTTATTCATTTTAAAGCATAATTTCAAAAATATCCCTCTCCCCCTGCCCCCTCAAAAAGAAAAAAACTGGACCATTCATGAGTGCATGCTGAGCCTTTCCATTGGCTGCATGAAAAATAAAATGTGTTCACAAACAACACATTGTAAGATGGTACGAATGTAGAAGCATTAGTTTGAAAGTAAAAAACTCTATTGCATCCAATAATTTAGGGGCTACATTTTAACACATAAATTAGATCGTTATTTTCAAACATTGCGCTTTTCTTTAAAAAATTAGACTTAATAGTTTTGATATATAAAGAAAAAAATCATATAAAAAATAGGACGTTATAAACTGCCAAGCAATGTTCCTACATCAATTTAAGTGTCACAATGTCATTTAATAATATTTAATTTCCATATTATTTAAAATAGTAGGCATTTAATTTTTTCAACACGGACTTGAAATAATAAATTGATTTTGGTATTTATTAGGTTAGATTTATGACAACATAGAAAATGTAAGTGGCTTCAAAATATTTTGGAGGTGCCAATAGTTTAGATATTACTACTCATCCATGATATGAATAAAATTAGGATTTATTAGGACCATTATGGAAGGATTTTTTTTTTGTTACACCATATAATGCCATGGTTCTCTTCATTTGTCATTGCTCAGTGTAACCTTTTGACGATTAATTGCCATAAAAACACTAGTACTGTGATTTCCATATGGCTTAGAAATGACTCATCTTATGAGACCAACTGTTATTAGCTTTTAAATTGTCTCATTGTGCACAGTTTGTGTTTAATATTGCACTCATTTAAGGGTGGGCTTGTGAAAATAACACGGTGTTGGATGTGATAAACACCAATCAAAATAGGGTGTGGGTCAGTGAGAATTTTTTGTCAAAAAATTGCCAAAGGAAGACAAGAAAATGAAGTGAATTTTTGGTCACAAATTTTGTGAAAATTTAAAATTTCTTGAATCTCAAAATAAAAAATTTGCTAGAATTCAGCTAATTTTTTTCAAGGAGAATGTTGTCATAGTTCCGTCTATGGCTAATGTTTTAATGATTCTCTAGACATTTGTTGCCAAATAAGGTGGAATGTGTTGTGGGATGCTTGCCATTGTCTCTACATCACAAAATTGAATGAAAAAAGGACTGGTTTGGGTGTGAAAATTTTGCTCTTAGTGACACAATTGTGCAAAATTAGACATCTAGGCCCATGTCTCAAACTATATGGAACATTAGTGGTGGGCCATTTTGCCAAGTTGCTAAGTCCACATAGACGTCACCAGTTTGCCAAATCCACATCACCAATGATGCGCTCCCAAGTTCCTAGTTACACCCAAGATGGGCTTAAGTTATTCAAACAACGGAATTATGAAGAACCCAGGGCATGCTCCCAGCTCTCAGCACTAGAAGGGGTAGAAAGGCGTGTTAAAGCTCCGAAATGGGACTAGGAAGAGTGATAAGCTTTAGTTACTTACTCGAACCTACATCAAACTAACTAACAAGTTGGTTAGTTCACTTTCTGGAGCACCCTTAATGCTAAAACAAGCCACATGCAACTTTGGACTCACAAGACTCACCACGGCCTGGACTCGGGGGAAGCCACTACCTTCCCCCATATAGTATTCTTTGCGACTCTCTGTAGCACCTACATCCAAATGGCTTTTTGTCCCGGGACTCCCAAGGAGGAATCCCGAAACTGTCCCAGTTTGGATTCCCGAAACTTTGCGAGGTCATAACTCTTTCCTTAGACCTCCGATTGGGATGGGGTCTGAAGCAAACTTGTAGCTCACCTCGAAAGCTTTCTGACGGTGTATCACACTTCATTTGCACGCACCAGGGTTGGGTTGATTCCCAACTTTTAATGGTCGGGAATCAAACTGCCATTTTGACTCCCAGCCTTTCTTTTTGCCATAATGTGTGTTGCAGATGTCCAAATGGCCCATGCGAGCCCGTTTTCGACAACTACACTTCGATAGCTTCCTAATGATATAAAGAACACCATAATGCGAGGTGTTTTGACCTTTGCAATTAAACTCTGAAGTTTCAGAAGTCCTAGAGTACTCCTAAGTCCCCATTTTGGGAGTGTGAGTTTCATCCTCACACTCTCTCAAAGTAGGGTTGCGACAACCAAATTGCCAACTCCATGGCACCAAGGATACAGTGCCAATTCATCAACTCCGTTTCAAATTGTGCACAACCCGAATGCTCTCCAAATTGCTCAGAGAAAAGGGTTATAGTATTAGTGTACTACCTTAGATACCTAGGTTAGTTTCGCATTTTATCAGTTATTTTTTGCCATAATAATAATAATAATAATAATAATAATGTACAATTTAGCATTATACTAAAAATTAAAGCTATTGTGTTAAGACCTTGATTCAGATTTTTTGGCATGGCAAGCATTCATTTTTAAAAGATTTTTGGCAATTCCAAAAAGTAATTAGTTAGTGGCTAACTAGCTTAGGTACCACTGTAATAAACAAAGGGTTCTGAATAGGCACGTGTATAGGTATGAAAAAAAATGTTATGGCTAATCAAATTGCTGGATTTGATTATCTGAATTTTTTTTCCTTTAATTATCTGGAGTGTACTAATAGTTTAATGCACAATAGGGTTTGGTAGGTTTGTGAGAATTTTAAAGGACCAATGGAAATGGAAAAAAGGAATTTTCTTTTCAATGGGATTGCTAGATTTGGTCCAATTTTCATAAACAGTGTAGAATTTAATCCCAGTGTACCAGACATACGTGCAAGGATGAATCATCATTTGAATGGATGATGACTGAAATTGACAAAGCAAATTATGAAATGATTTTTTAATGGGTAAAAACATGAACACAAACAATCCATCTCCATCAGTGTACATAAACCATTAGGGGTACAAATGTATTAATCATGTGGAGCCATCTATTCTAATGGGGGTGAAAGTTTTGGAACATCATCATGACTTATTCAACTTTACAATTGTATGGTTAATTAATCAAATTTAATAATTATTTCACATTCCAAAAACTCAACATCTAAACATCAAAATGATTGTAATCATTTTAAAGCTTTGAGTTCCATAATACTTTAGGAAATCATTATACTTTATCTAAATATATAATTTATGTGTGTAAAAATATGTTGGGCAATATCATACCTATCTAGTGGGTAGTTGAAAATTTGGCAATTGATAACAAATACATGGCCATTCTTTGAGGAAAAAAGTATGGAGTTCTAGAATTGTGGGTACATGTAAAATGACCCATTATTCATAAAGAATGGTGGGGTAAAGTGGAGGGGTTCCTGCCTTACTTGGGCAATGGGCATGTGCGAAAATCTATTATCTATTTAGAAAATCATCTTGCAAAATCCACATGACCAATAGGTAAATTCATTTGAACATTATGAAAAAACACATGAATACCATCATGTAGTGTACTATGTCAAGTATAATTCATTTTGCTCACCTTCCCACCTAAGTGTGAATTTGGCGAGCCAATAGGGTGAGCGCCAATTCTTTGAAGGCACATTACCAAGCACAATGGCATGTGGTTGGCTCACAACATAATACACAAGAAGACTAGGTTGTCAACAATGAACAAACGAGCAATTCATTGCAAAGTAACATTGACCTTTAGTAATACATGCATACCAAGTCATGAGAGACATGAAAGTTGGAATGATGTAACATAATTAAGAAAATTGAACATGTGATTTGATTTTTAAAAATATTTTGCAAAAGTCTTCAAGTATAGTTAAATCACTTTTTTACTCCTTGATTTAACAACCAAAATTGAATCTATTGTATCATTGAAGACAATCGTTTTTATTACAATCACAAAAACCATTGTCCATCATTATTGTTGTCATAAAAGTTTTTGTCCATAACAACTATAGTGACAGAAAACACCAAAACTATGTGTGAAATGACATTTACAACTAGGACCACAAATGCAACTTCGTGGCCTTTATGATGAATACATTTCAACCAATGTTTTGCAATTTTTGTTTTTTCAGCAAACCTCAAATTTCAATTTTGACATTTTACTTTATTTGGAAGTTATTAAGGTGTGGGTTGATCCTAGTTTTTTCTAATTTTTGAACCTTTTGATTTTGGTTCGAATGCATTTTTCAAACTGAAAAAGCTCTAGGCTCAAGTAAAAAGCTGAATTCAATTCCATGTACATGCTACACACTCCCGAATGTTAAAGGTTGTTTATATATGCAAAGTTTTGTATTAAATTTACATAGGGTCTTTTGCATACGTATGGAGTTCAACAACTAACTAAAATCAATACTTAATTACAAACTTTAGCCTACTTAACAATTTTCTCAAAATTCATCTTACTTACTTAAAGAACTTGATTTTGTGTTCAAAATGTTTTTCCACAATTCATGATTTGGCAAATGAGTAGTTCCAAGGTGAAACCACAATAAAGTATACAATTCAATTACCAAAGCAATCTACTTGTTAAACTAACAAAAAGTAGGCTCAAAGCCCATTAAATTTTATTATACATTTAATATTTTTACTTAAATGAGTAAAATAATAATTTTTCACTATTATGAATTAATTTTAAAAAATTACATTCTAAAAATAGGTTTCAAATGGACTTTTTAAAATGTAAGTAGCTTTTGAAGCCTATTTTTTATATTGTAACATTTGTTTCAAGTATGTGTCAAGTATATTCTACCAAAAAGAAATTAAAATTTATTTATTTTCCTTCTTTTGAATAAAAAATGATTTTTATGTTATAACCTCACACAAATCTATTTCATTAAAATTTCTATTGAAAATGTAATTTTGAACACCATATTGACCAATCAAATTCAAAAGTATTTGTTCATTACTTTTATTATTCCAAAAAATTTCAAATTTTGTTTTCAACTTAATATAAACCCAATAGAAAGCACCATGGTTTCAAAATGAAATTTAAATAAAATCTAAATCTACTTTCTTCTATTTTTGGTCAAAATGATTTCATTTTTTACTCCATTCTAAATCAAGGACATTTAAACATGTACTTTAGCATGCTTTCACCTCCATGGTTCAATTCTTATGTTAGTTCTTGCTAAAGGGTGTCAACTTGGGTGAAATTCACAAGAACACATGAACTTAAATGTTTTGATTTAACATTGCAAACAAAATGAATGATTATTTTTTTTCCCAATTGTTTGATGTACCCAAGGTGACACCCATCGAATGTTAGTTGATTATTTTTGACACATGTATGAGATAATCTTTATGATTTCATCCATTGCACTACAAAAATATACATAAAATATTGATTACCTCACTTGTTTTCATTTTGTAGGAAGATAAGGTTTTAAAGGATTGGATTGTTTACATGCAATGTTCCTCTTATTAATAGACAAGTTTTTGGCACATTCCTTGCATCCTTTGTTTATGTAGGGGAAAGGTAGAACATTCATTTGTTTAAGGACATAGGGAACTCATGTTATTGCTTGTTTCCCATGTCTTCCACCAAGCAAATACCTTATTGCCCTACCATTCCTCTATACATAACCATATGTAGACCATGACGAATAGGAATTATTGTTTGTTTCCTAGCTTTCCACCAAGCAAATACCTTATTGCCATGTCAATCCTCTATACATAAACATACATAGACCATGAGCCATGAGAAGTGGGTGGGGATTTACAACTACTTTTGAAGAGTGGATATGCCTATCAATAGGCATAGTATGTTTCCTATTGTTAATACTTTTTTTCTTTTCTAGGAGGGTTATTGATTGATGTAAGGTGCCTTCTAAAGACACTTTTGAAATTTTTTGATGTTTTATAGGATGGTCAATACCCATGCTTCTAAAGGGTTAATGGTTATTTTTTCTTGATTTTTTAAGAATCAAACTTTGGAAATTTTGTTGTAATTGATATATCAAAATTTAAGAGGATGTATATGAAGATATTTAAGGAAAAGGTATGACTTGTCAAGTCTTTTATTTAAAGCAAGATGAAACTATGTTCACAAATAACACTTGGTGAAATGGTATGAATGTATAGATATTGTTTTGAAATTTTATAAATCTAACCTGAATCCAATAATTTAGGTGCTAATTTTTAAAACATATTAAATTAGATTATTATGTCTCAAATGTGCTTCTTGGAAGAAAATTGGATTTTATTAGTTTTGATATATTAGAAAAAAAATGTTTTTATGTAGGAATTAAAACATTAAAAACTTTATAATATAAGATGACAATGAATGTTCCTACATTGAATTAGTAAGTGTAATGATGTTGTTTAATGATCTTTTTAATCTTCATAATATTTAAAATAGTAAGCATTCAATTTTTATGGTGATTTTAAATCTAGAAGTGATTTTGGCATGTGTTATATTATATTTACAACAAAATAGAGAATTTAAATGTCTCAAAAAATAGTTGAGGGTGCAAATAAAAAAAATTACTATTCATACATGAAATCAATAAAATCACAATTTATTAAAACCAATATGGATTGCTCATGACTTTTTTGTTAGACCATATAATGGGTAGCATCATGATTATTTTCATTGTGATTGCATTAAAATTAGTTCATACCTTTGTGGTAATGGCCAAGTACAAACTAAACCTCCTATAAGGTCACCAAGCTTAATATTGTTTTGGTTGAAGTGGGTGTCATCTTAAAATTATTATAACAAAATCATTTTTCAAAATTTAACTAATTTTCATAGACAAATATTGTATAAATTTAATAAGTTTTGCTCTATTGGTATGAAAATTGCTAAACAAGCACATTGTTTTATTGAAAATTCTTTGGTCATACCTAAAGCATAGCATAGGGCCCATGATTTAAGAGGGTTAGTGTATGGTGTGATCACAAATAGACAAAAACCTTTTGTGATATATGAATGGATCTCACAATTTCGTGAAGTTGCATTTCCAAAACTTTGCATGGGAAGAGGCATTGGTAAATGTGAGTTGTCACCTACTAGGCATTCAATATGATACAATCATTTAAATGAAGTTTTCAACAACATAACTTATTCTTTAATTGTCCAAACATATACCAAGCTACCATTGATATAACACCATTAGAAATTATGGATAAATGTCATATAGTTTGAAATTAATAAAATTGGATTTTTTTTTTTGAAATTGTATTCACATTCAAATTCTTTTCAATATGTAATAAAAAGGGCATTTGTGGCAACTTCCATTGAACAATGATTACTTATTATTCCTTTCATTAAATTCTCACCATTTTTCTTTTATTTTGAATCATATGTATGTTAACTATTTGAACAAACTCAATGGAAGCAAGGAGAATTTTACATCTTTGACAAGATTAGTTAGAAGGGTGTATTCCTTTCAACATTTCATAACTTACTATTCAAGGATTTGAAAAACTAAAATAAAAATTGGAACCAACAATTTATTGCATGTAGAGTTTACCTTTTATGGTAGGTTGAAACTTGAAACAAAAATTCCCTATTGGAACTACATTTACATGCATGTTTTTTTTAATGAAACATGGCAATCTATAATATGCACATAGTATTTCAAATGTCACTCAAATGATGGGTAAAGTTGAAAACATAATTGTGCAATCATTGACATTCAAAACTTGATTGAAAAATATATAAAAATAACTCACCTTATTTACGAGGGTGTTAAGACACATTGAAAATTATATGTTGGAGTTTTTCTTTTTGTAATTTAGGGTTAAGTGCGATGTCAAGCATGAAAATAACGTATTAATTCATTTAATATTATCATATAACTATGCGAAATGATTGAAATGCTTTTAATTCACATTAGAACAATATGAACTCAACAAATTAAATGTGTACAAACATAGGTATTTGATATCATAAGAAGTGTTTCACATAACAATACATGACAATAATTTTAAAACCTTGTTTATTTCGTATCACATCCAAAACAACATTTGATGATGTATCAATGTTGTGGGTATTATGTAAAATTCGTCACTAAAATGAGCAAAATTACTTTTAACCTAGGAAAGGTAAGTTGTGTATCAAAGAAGGGGTGCGACTATCAAACTTGTTAGTCTTCCAATTCCCTATGGTGGCCACAATGGATACGACTATCCCACCAAAACTAATCATCCTACTCCCAAAGAATAACAAAATTTTCCATGTTGATAGATCCGAATATTTCGAGAATAGGATCTTTGCAAATAACTGGGTGATAAGAGAAAGCAAAAAGAGAATGGGCCCGATTGCATCCAACCAACTTATTCTTAACACATGCCATTGAACAAGTATCGTGAATGCCACCACCACACTCCCCACCACCACCATTCCCACAATCGCTGCATTTTCACAAATTAAGTCATCCACATTTAACCATCGAGTAGACTCAGATTTATCTAACATTTCTTGTTCTTGTGTAGGGTTCAAGTATATGACAAGAGGATTTTGACAAATCACTCCCACACTATGAACAAGAGAATGAACAATGACCAACATGCTAAAAGCAAACCCTATGGCTTCTATAGG
>Ga0116231_10012233_pt1 | contig 12725 bp, 5 predicted proteins | sample S1TSphgellanicum_2_FD_89695 | JGI IMG/M metagenome (GOLD analysis project Ga0116231, IMG submission 89695) | Host-associated microbial communities from peat moss isolated from Minnesota, USA - S1T2_Fd - Sphagnum magellanicum MG | ecosystem: Host-associated > Plants > Peat moss > Unclassified... | reverse complement strand
TTTTTAAGAAAAAAGTGTGTGGGGCGCCTTTTTTTTTTTGCACCCCCCCCCCCCCCCCCCCCCCGGGTGCTTTACCCTACACCGAATCTCCTTTTCTCTTTGCGCTCCCTTGCACACTGATTTACTTCAAATTTTGACGCTCTTATAGAGCAGGGTGCATGTTTAGTTGCTCCAAAAGCTTGTCCTCCCTTTAGTCCTGTGACACCCGGAGGGTATCACAAGCCAGATATATTAAAAGTTTTCAGCAGGCCTGCGCTCAGCTCCGCCTTGCGTGTGTGCCCTTATTGCAGTAAAGCCCACTGCCGAGGGCTTTATCCTACACTGCCCTAAAATGACCTAAAACATGAAGTCTAGTCTCCTTGTTCTTTTCCATAGTCTGTAAACAGCGGTAATTCGGCGGTTAAAAGGCAGGGGAGGCCATTTAGGTCTTTTCAAAGCTGATTAGTATAGGAGAAGGGTCTGAAAATAGACCCTGCCCGACCTTACCCTGCCCGACCTTCCTCTGCTTAAAGACCAGCGATGATTTTTCTTTCCTCTTCCCTGTCTAGATAAAGACAAAAACTGATAAAATGTTAAAAACGATACAAATATGTAAAAGATAGGTTTCTGAGTTTGAAAACTGTACCTTCGGAGATGTGGAAGGCCTTCCATATTTCAGAAGGTACAGTTTTCAATTGCTGCAAAATTCAGGTAAGTAATCGTCCTAGAAATACACTAAGAAAAATGTACTGCGTCTTTCCATGTAGGATAAAGCCCTCCGTCGAGGCCATTACCAAAATAAGGGCACGCAAGGCGATAGCCAAGTGCAGGCCCAATTTTGGTAATGACCTCGACAGAGGGCTTTACCCAATGTAAAGACCTGCCAGAAAGTACCGAGGCAAAACAGGAGGGGGGCATTATGAAAAACGAAATGCCCTCTGTGCTCCTGGATGAAAAAATATGCCTTATAAAGTTGCCTACAGATACACTGCAAAATTTCTGGCAGGTCATTACAGTGTGCTGAATCTGCCCAAGTGGCCAATTGGGTAGTGCACAAATCTGCCATGGATGCAGATTCTACATAAATGAAGGCCTTTTCAAAAGGGCTCACTAATGGACTTGCAACGGGCTTGAATGGGCCCTAGCCAGGCACCCAGCTCTCTAAGCCTTTAAAAAGTTTAATTTAAATCGGGACTGATTTGAGCTTGTATTGGGGCTTGCCTATGGCCTTGCTAAGAACTGGAATTGGCTGACCTAACGGGCTCACTGGTGGACATGCTAGGAGCCCCAATCAGCCCTAGCCTACTTTGTTGCATCCATCCATCCATCCATGCAGGTCTCTTCAATCCTGACCATCCAAGAAGATACTTAGTGTCAAGAGGAGTGGTCGATGGTGGTGCCACTTGGTCAGTGGTGATGAGCCAGGTCCCCTTTCTGTGTTGGGACCTCAAAAACTGACGATTTCTGGTAAATTTTTGGGACTTTTAATTTTTTACTATCTATCCGCTTTGATGACTTTTTTTTACTACCTACTAGGAAGTGCACTTTCTTTTCACTCCAATAAAGGGTCAGGAATTCACTTTTGTGTTCACACTGATTGGTCAAGAGCCTCTGTTATCTCTCCCAGGAAACAGGGAAAAAGCTGTGACCACTTTAACTGGCTTTCCACTTATTACTTTTTAAAGTAAAAATAAAATTGATTTGCTGCCTCTCTAGAGCCTACTTTCCCTATATAGGGATGAAAATTTCACCTTTTTCATCCAAAATTCACATACTCATTCATCCATATGTGTTTTTCTGTTTATCCTTCTGTTGTTAGGAGAATCGTGTATTTTATCCACAACATAGGGTGTGTGTGTGTGTGTGTGTGTGTGTGTGTGTGAATGAGTTGCAATTTCAGGTACTATGCAACCGATCCTGGAGGGCCATACAGATGGCCATATCAGATGGACATCACAAGTGGAACTTGGGGAACCAAAAGTGGAACTAGTGTATGACCACATGTCCCACCTAGGAGAAATCCTAAAAGAGTACCTGAATAATGTACCAAAACTACTTACGTTCTATATTTTTGACAAATGTCATATTCTATGTTACTTGTAAACCTTGCATATTGTTTGAGTTTCTTAAATTTTTTAAAAATTGCATGTCAAATTGATGTGCAATTCCTTCTTTTATTCCTACAACAACAACAAGTTTCTTTATTTTCTCCACTTGAAATAGAATTGTATTTGCCTATATTCATCATAAATGCAAGGTTTGAGCCCCCCTCTTTTAGGGGTAATTGCCACATGGGCATATTATGTGTCACATTTTCCAACTACATGGCAAGGAAATAGGGGAAAAAATTGGTTAGATATGATTTGCTACAAGAAATATTCTGAGTAAGTTTTGGGGCTACAAGCTCTCAATTTTTTTCATTTCTTTTGAGAATAACTAGTTATGACAAAGCTATGTGGGGGAATCAAACCCTGACTCAAAGAGGCCCTAGCCATTGTAGCATAAAGCCTAACTTGCACAAATGAACATAATAATCTTGCATCTTCAATGTAAAAAACAAATATCAAGTCTTATTTCTTGAAAGCTCAAAAAGCGGTTTCAACTTGGTTGAAGGTTCACAAATCACCATATCCAAAACAATATGGATTATGGAAACAAGGAGCGATTGTAAAATTCACATTCACCTTCAAGCTTTTGCACCATATTGGGTTCTACTTTCTTTCCAATTCTAAATTGTTGCTCAAAAAAGGAAGTTTTACATGATGAAAAACTTATGGCTAAACATCCAAATGTTTGGCCCATCAATTCCTTAATTTAGTTTGCATAAAACACAACTCATCTTTTATTAAACCAATAACTTGCACCACAATAAGTTTAATCAACCCCATGTATTTTAAACTTTTGTTCAAGAACTTGTGATGAAGAAACGGTCCTCCATAACTTGATAAGCGGGTTGAGATCAAATGGTTTTTACATCACCAATTTAACATCATTTTTCATAAAATAAAGACAAACAAAAAAATTGAAAGGTCAAGGGCAATGGCAAAAACATTTTAAGAACCCATACCTTATTAAACACGACCTTCTTAGGTTGGCAAAAGGTAGCTTTAAGAATTGCCAAATGAGTAGGAACCTCACTTTTAAGTTTTCTAGTTGTAGCAATATTGGGGGTACACAACCCCAAATGCATCCATCAAATCTTGGGTTGGGAACCAACCTTGCAACTTTATAATAAGCTAAGTGATAACTTATGCACATTATCATTTCACAAATGGCACAACCTTTTGATACGCATATCTTGTAATGCCCCCATTTGATTTAGAAATGTGCTTCAAATATGTTTTCCAACAAACTCAAACTAAGTGATTTGTCTTTATATTTAGATTTACATTTTAATGAAAACTTATATTCTCACAAGTAGAATTGATCAAGGCATAAACGTTCACAAACACATCACCTTGGAAACAAAAATGGCTTTTGCAATACATTTGATATGTATCCCTTCACAAATTTTGTTATGAAGTCACACACAAACACATCATGCAATTGGACAAATTTTATCAGAAAATGGACTACCTCCAAAAGTGGCATAATGGCATTCAACCCCAACAATGTTTCTACATAATCAACAAACACAAGCTAGACTTAGTGGAGGTTATGATGGGTGCATCCGATGCCATTTTCATCAACACATGCCTGACAAGACTAATTATGAATATCCATCTAGTTTTGATGCTTCAAAATATGTTGTTGCCTTTAGTTTCCATGAATTTTGCCAATTTAGTAAATTCCAAATGCCTTTTGAGGCTATGGTTGAAATAAAGATACAAACATTGCAAAAGACTTTCAATGTGAAGGGCAAAAACATCCTTGGGTGGTATCACTAGGAACATCAGACCTTAATTTTCCTAGACCCATTGAATTTTGAGAAATCATAGGAAACACTTAAATAAATATTTTCATAATTTTTTTATGAGTGCATTTATTAGGTTCCATAAATTTTGAATTTTGAATAATATCAATAATATTGTGTATTTTGATGTTCCTAATCATTGTATTTGGCAAACGTTTTAGGAATGTCACGCTAGTTCCTTTCTTTGAACTTTTTAGTCAAAAGCACAAGTTTGAAACATGATTTGAAAATTTTCTTGAGAAGTTTTTTCTTAAAATAATTTGGAAGTCATTCTATGTTTAGGTTTTAATTAAGCAATTAATTGAGCAAGTAGAATTTAGTTATGAACTTCCAAAGTTAAGGCTATCAATTTTTGAAGGGGCACTTTTGACTAAGAACACAAATTTTTAATAATTTCTAATTTTTAAATTGAAAAATAAACTTCAAATTATATATTAGTGCTTGCAATTGATAAACATGAAAAAATAATAATTTATAGTTGTGAAAACATTTAAAGTAAAAGGGCTAGGAACATGATTTGGTCGTTTTTGGTTCCTTAACCATTTTTTGAGGTGGTTCCTAATGGTATCACCCAAAGATGTTTCGCTTTGAAACACCAAAGAAAAGTTTGAGAAGATTTGTACCACCAAATTTTTCCAATGAACCATACAATGCACATTAGTGATGAATGGAGCATATTACTTTTGGATTTGAACTATAATTCCAAATTTGAAACCTCAAAAGGTACTAACCCCATCAACACCTAAATAGACCAACCTTGAAGCAAACTCCTCTTCCTTCAAACCATTTCAAAAAATTCATGATTAACAAAATTAAACTATCAACTCCATATCCAAGAAACACATATTTCACATTCAACAACAAGGTATGTGACACCAATCTTGAATAATGTACCTATCACACTTGCCTAACTTGCATTATCCATAGAGTGACCTCATCAAGAGTAAAGGATACAAACTTGGTATTTTGGATATTAATTTTAATGGTCTTTCTTACTTTGTTGTTTATGTGTTTTACCATTTCCCAACTAGCTTTGTCAAACCAATGTTTGTTGCAGATAGATCAAAATTTCAAGAATTCAAACAAAAAGTGGAAATCCTCATAATCTATCATAAGCTTACTTTCACTAAAGAGATTGAAAATAGTGGCAATTTGAATGTTTTTATTATCCTCCATTATTTGACCAAGATTAAGTTGTTAGAAGATAGTTGCTATGGAAATCTTTGCATAAACAATTTCATTTTTTGCATGCCCACATTTTGGATCCATAAACCATTTACTATGGAAGTTTTTTAAAAAAATTGCATGCCTCTTTATAGAATCTCACTTAGCCACTAAAACCTTGTCTTTCCTTTGAATTTTAGTAAAAAACAACACATGTCAAAAGTTACCAATCTAGCCTCATTTAGAATAGGTTGTGCCCATGGCACTTTTTGAGCTTTTGAAACTTGTGGTTCACATCAATTTCACCTTTCTTATCTTTTTAAGGACTAGGGATAAGCCCATCCTTGAGAGTAACAAAGGTTTTAAGGGGTTCAAAAGGAAATAAAAGGTATGTGTCATAATTCAAGGTGGAGTAATATGTAATTTAGGGTTAGGCACATTGTTTTTTTGTGCACTCACAATATTGGATTTAAATACATCATAAGAAAGAGACTCGATAGGTGTAAGTGTTGTTCCTAGGACTCAACCATACAAAAAAAAACTTGTATTTAAAATTATTGGGCACTTGTAAACATGGAAGGATGGTTAAAACCAAAAATATAATACCTTAAACCCAAAGCCCAAATTAATCAAAAGTAGAAATTCACAAGCAATAGATAATCCTTGGACTTTAAAATTTGTAAATTCAACAAAATCTTCAAAGGGCCCACCTTTAGGATTGATGCACAATAATGCTTTTAAAACAAAATTGAAGTTGAAAATTGAGATGAATTTTTTTTAGGATATGTTTATTAATTGTCATCATGGGTCTTTCATGAAGTTGTAACTTGCAATCCAAGGATTGGGAATAATAAAATGAGGTGGGAGAAAGAAGGCTTGTCAATGATCATAATTATAGCTCACATAATACACATTAATAAGAGAAATTTCAAAAAAGGACTCGTCAAAGTTTGAAGTCCTTAATTAAAATTAAATTTCTCATTATTTTGAAAAACATTGGACTTTGTTATAATGCCCAAACTTAATAGACCAAACTTTTATTTCAATTCTATGATGTTTTCGAAGTTGTAATCATTCATAAATGATAGTAGCCAAATTTGGTTATATTCAAAACATGAAAGTAGAATATCTTTCCATATAGCAAGAAAATTCTTATAGTTGACAATCAATGGCATTATAGTCTTATGTACCATCTCCACAAATTTGGGTTGGATGTGAAGCTATGGTACAAATTTTGTCTGTAATTGTTATGAATCAAAGTTGTGGACATTAGTTGCTCCCAAATGTCTTGCAATTTACAATTTCAACTTGTCAAGATAATAAAAAGAAATTAGCATTCCAATTCAAAATTTGGAAATTTTTTCAAGAAAGAAAGAATTTATGGTGAAATACATTTTTTTTTCAAAATACTTTTCACAAAATGGGGAATTTTTGCCACAAAATATAGGAAAACATTTCAACATTGTGATTTAATTAGGGTCTCTTATTTGTTTAATTTCATTTTGAATGTTCATAGTTGATAACATGTTTACTAATGTTATAATGAACTTTCCCCTAATTAATATTAGAAGCCACAATGGTTGGGATGAACTCTTTTTTTGGCAAATTTTCATGTTGTGGTAAGAATTATATTTGATTTTTTTGGAGGTTTATGGAATATTAATGCAATTTTGCTTGAGTTTGAGGTTTTTGTTATTTGCCATTTTTTCAACCTCACAAAATTGAAAAAACATCCCTTGTAGCATGTGTGTAAATGATTGTGTGCCAATGTGGAATATTATTGATTCCAAATTTTGATAAGTTTTCAAATGCAACATGGAAACATGTGCATAACATGCATTATAAAGTAAAGCAAACTAGAGTGGACCAAAAGTGGCACGATAAAAGTTCATTTTTGCATAATTTTTATTATTATTAAAACTTTCACAATGAGTATGTCAACCAAAAATCATTTTTTTTGCAAGAACTATTTCTTTCCCTCCTTTCCTAGTACATTATTGAATATTTTGAATGAAAAAAATTCCATCAAATTCAAATTTTTGACATTGAAAATAGGATAATGAATTATGGGGCTTTCAAAAGTACTTAATGTTTATTCCCATTTGTAATCATGTCCCCAATAAGTCCCAATAAGAATTTTATTTTCATTTTAGTCATACAACTTATCATAGAATACCATAACATATTTCATTTAATATTCCAAGAGTTGTGAGTCCATTTAAAAAATGTGTATGGATTGTGACATAAGATGAAACACAAATTTAAAGACCCTCAAAGACCAAAAGATGGTCATTTGGTTTTTTATTTTTTGCTAGTAGCTTTTTATAACAATGTATATTGTAATATGAGTCCCTTTTATAAATTTCTTTATTAATTGGAGTTAGGAGACATTGCCATAATAAGAGCTATTGGATTTTTGTTTTGTGTGCAAAAATGGACAATGTAGTTTGCTTTTGCCTTATATTTTGGATTAAAAACTTGGAAAATAGATAATTTGGGAATCTTATTTATGGAAAAAACCAAACAATGTGATTCAAAAATCATGGTGTGGTTCATTACCCACCATATTCTACCATATTCATTTTTTAAAATCTTTCTTCTACATTTTATTATTTTCCAACTTTTCCATCTTCATATAGCTTTTCATCCTTTTCCTTTGTTTCCTAGCTTTCCACCATCATGTAACTTTTTTCAACTTCTGTATAGTCACGTGTTTTAATCCATCAAAGCTAAAATGAAATCTTGTAATTTATATTCAATTTTTTGCTTTTAACAACATTGATGTTTTTCATTTGCCATTGACAAATTTCCCAATCAATTTTTCAACAAAGAAGATTTTGAGTTTCATCCTTTGTATGTTTGATGGATCTTGTGTCATTGAACATGAACTTTTTTTTAGCAATATTAATGTTGTAATGTTGTTGTTTATAAATAATTGAGATCAAATTAGCTTGTTATATTCAAAACTATTGATCCTTTTTTTTAGCAAGGCAAACACAAAGCAACTTGGAAGATCATACCTCTTACAAACATGGTCAATGCAACAATTAATAATAACACAAGAAACATAAACCAACTTGAAAGATTGTGCCCCTTTCCACTTGACTAGTGTAATAGTTGTTGATGATGCAAACACTATTAAAATGTAAATATGGCCAATATAGCAATTGGTGAGGATGTGGAAATTGCTAGGGTTTTCCCAAGAAATGTTTCCTTGTAATCAATTCTTTAGAAATTACCCAAAATTTGGACATCATGAGACATTAAAAAAAAATCATGTTTAAGCATGTGATTTCATATAAAATAGAATATATATATATATATAATTGACAACAATTATAACAACAATGATAAAAACTATGGAAGGTGGCATTATGTTTCATTTACCTATTTATCTTCCATAGTAAATTTTTTTTTGGTTTGTTATTCATTTTGAATCACTCACACTAATTCATTTGGGTTGTCAAATGCACACATTTGGAATTTAATTGAAAGAATGGCATATACATAAGTCATAGATGGAAATAAAAATAAGTTTCCATATTCCTAATTAATAGTTAAAATGATTATTTTCCATCTAGATTACGACCCAAAATATGCATTAGTTTTTAAAAAATAGATATGTGTAATTTGGCAATTCCAACTCTATCCATTACAATAAACACAATAAGAAGTTTCAATTGCCCATGCTTGAGTGCCCAAATTAATTATGAAATTTTTATAATAGGTTGTAAGAAATAACCAAAATATAATTTGTTTTGTTCCCAAATCGGTGAATATTCACAAGAATAACATTCATGTAACATTATACAATAACATGTAGTTCATATGTAATTCACTTTCAAAAATTGAATTAGTTCATTTTCTAAAATTAAATCACCACCAACTTCATTATGTTTTTCCTATTATAAAAGGGCTTATTGTTGCACATCATTCTTTTGAATCATGTACATGTAGTGGAATATGTTTGTCACCTTTTTTTTTGGTACATTTTTGCAACCTTAACACATATGCATGCCATTCAAATTGCTCACATAACATGCTAAGATAAGCAAATTTTAACATGTATGACTACTAAAGAATATAAATGAAGGTTGTTGCCAAAACTTTATGTTCAAAATTGAATATAATTACCCAAGGTTGTGTGATAAATTAACACTTGTGTTTATTCACCCTCAATCTCTTCGAAAGACATTGGGCCATTTACAAAAACATCAATAGAAACATTTGCACCATCATTTGCACCTTTTATAAAACATAAACAAAAGGATCTTGAATTATTTTAGTATACTCAATATATTTTTTGAAGAATATTTAGAATTTTACATATAATAAAAGATGTACAAAAGACAAAAAGTTTATATACCAAAATCTACACATAATAAAAAATATTTTAGCTTGACCCAAAATTTGATTACAAAATCACCCACAATGTTTACATTAAGACCAAATTATTGTTATTATCCACACAAGGAACAATTTTTAAAAACATAAAAGAGGATTCAAAATGATTAAAAATGCCTTAATGCATTTCATAATCAAGTTTTTTTTGGTGATACCATTTAATTTCCAAAAATAAATATTTATATATGTCAAAATGAACCAACAAGGCAACAAACGAGAACAAAACCAAAAGGAACAAAAATTTAATTTGTTTATGTGCACAACAAAATCCAATGTGTAAATTTTTTTATTTATTTTATAATATACTTTTAAAATGAAGTCAATTAGAAGTGTGTATCAAAATTTCAACTCATGACACATTTTATCTAATATGTTTGTGGTTGAAGTACTCCATGAACTTCTTCACACAATTGATTACAATGTTTTTGTTTTTTTTAATAAATATAATGCATGCAACTATATTCCCCACAATGCATTTTTCATGAACCCTATAAAAGGAATGGAAATATCATTTGAATTCAAGCAACTGTATGAAAAAAAATCAACAATATTTTATTTTTATTTTTTCATGCTTAACATGAAAAATTCAATCAAGCTTATATTCCAAGATTCAAAACAAGGAATTAAACATTGCACATAAATGTGAACATATTTGTCATGGGATTGGAAATCATCAACATAATGCATTCAAATTATAAAATTATGAATGTCATCCCAACAAAAGAAAATTACTTTAAAAAGTAACCCCATGGTTTATATGAGTTTTTCTTGATTACAATTGAATTTTTTAAAAATAAGTTTTAATTTAAGATCAAACTTGTTTTTCATCAAAAAAATGGGTGAAAAGGTTGTGAGACCATGAAATTGATAGCTTAACTATTATCATGAGAAAGGATTGTCATGTAAAAAATCAAATAAATATGATGAAAAACACTTTTGAAACTGTATTTTGTTAACAAAATCAAAACTGGAAATGGAAGGCTTGACAGTCATTATCTTGTACTCCTTGGATAATACTTGTGTCACAAAAAATACTTCAACTTGTTACTTTCATATTTTATAATTATGTTACCTTCCCATTATAACTACCTTTTTGTTCTAGTTCTTGTCCAATGATTAATTTTTAGCAAATATGTTATAAGAAATTTTTTAAAAATTTAATTAAAGTGACAGTTTTTGCCTTCAAGTTGACTACCTTCTGATAACTACCTTCTTATTTCAGTTATTTTATTCTACATAAAATTAACTTAATACTAAAAAAATTCTTTAATTTAAGAAATCAAAACAAAATGTAAAAAAAAGGATGTGATAACCTTTAACTAAAATCCATTAAATTTATCCTGACACAACTTTAATCTTCTTTTCTCACTTCACACACCCTAATTTTAAAAAAATCACACACGTATAATGATAAGGATTAATAGAATGAAGGAATGAACCCAATAGACAATCAAAAATAAAAAATGATTTTGCATCACAAATGGGTTTTTTTAATCCTCCTACATTTCCTTCCCTTATTTTAATTTTTTTCACATATCCTACATAGTAACAAATTACTTTATATTCTAAAAACTAACTATTTTAATGGTTTTATCCCATAGTAAATAAGAGATGATAAATATGAACCTTCAACTAGTAATTACATAATTAATAAAAGGCCTTTTAAGCTAGTTAGATTAGGAGATATACCCATTAACAAAAGAAAATTATTAGAATTATATTTTAGAAATAATTTCTGATTATTTTATCATGAAAGTAATCCGTTAATAATATTTCCATCAAATAACATTTCCATTTCAAAATTAACTTTTCATTATTTTTTTATGTGATGATAACTATTGTCCATTAACAAAGGTTTTTTTTTGCAATAATCTTTTATGACTTTTAACATTATGAAAATAAAACATAAAATGACATTTGATCAATGTAATTATGTTTGAAGCTTTTATAAATTAATTGTACATCCTTTTCCGTTGCATCCTTCATCCGATTTCTTATAATCAAATTTAAAAAATGTGTATGTATAAACAAAGGAGCCACTTTTAACATAATAATGTTTATGTGACATGTTTACAAGTTTAATACATTAAATTGATTTTGAATGTTTGTTATATTTGTGGTACCTCTTTTAATATATCAATCTAACATTTGAATAAACTTTAAGGAATTGAATGAATATAAAACATATTTCAACACGTTTTAAAGCTCATAATTAATATTTTCAACATAATGAAACAATGCTTTTAATCACTGTCTTATTTTACTTAAATATTTTCTTCCAAAGCATTGTTAGAATTATTTAAGAATTGTTTTTGGTTACTAGGACTATTTTAATTTTGTTTAAATTCACAAGGGATTACAAATTTTTTGCAAAGGTGCAAATGTTGAAGATGATTAACATTTTTGGATTTTGTTTTTTTTCATGTATCATTGAATTGAGTGTGGCCTAATATTTTGGATGGGAGTGAAATTGGAAAACCTTGTTCATTTTTTAATTCTCCATCATTGGGAGGTTATGCATCCTTAACAAAATTTGCTACATTGATAATCACATTTTTCATAATTACACAACACATCAATTGTAAAAAAAAAACTTGTGACATGTTTGTTGAGAATTATTATTTATAGACAACAACTTTCACAAATTTGTCAATCATTCACATATTATCAAATCTTGAAACAAACATTTACATTCATTTTTGAAATGAGAACATTAAAAAATGACATTGAAACCTACTTTTACAATTTTAATAACTAAATTTATTCATGCATTGAACAGAAGGTTAGGTTATAAAACATAGCTTCATACCTTCCATGAAGTTTACACATAGCATGGGTGTTAAAAAAAGAAAATGTTATCAACTATACTAATCATAACTTTCTTTGACCCATGTTTTCATTATTTCACGAGGATGCACATCAAATTTGTCACTTTTAACTGACAATATTGATCACATTCATAACTTATTATTTTTTTCATAAAATATCAACTTTTATTTCATGATGGAAACATATATTAATAATAAAACATTTGCAAAATGACATGCTTGAATTATTCCACATGGTAGGTCCCAAATGTCTATCATTATTTGTGTAAGAGTTATCATCCAAATCTCGAAATACAAGCCAATTTTGGTTTATAACAAAGACATCAAATGTAATGGATTATCACACAAATTTTTTTCATAGAAGTTTTTTTTTTATTTTTTTAATTTTTTTTAATAATTATTTTTAACTTAAAAAATTTACTCTATAAAGATATAGT
>Ga0116231_10012232_pt1 | contig 12726 bp, 14 predicted proteins | sample S1TSphgellanicum_2_FD_89695 | JGI IMG/M metagenome (GOLD analysis project Ga0116231, IMG submission 89695) | Host-associated microbial communities from peat moss isolated from Minnesota, USA - S1T2_Fd - Sphagnum magellanicum MG | ecosystem: Host-associated > Plants > Peat moss > Unclassified... | reverse complement strand
TCCCCCCCCCCCCCCCCCCCTCGCACTTTTGGAGGTTGATGTCCTCATCAATGTTATGATGATGTGTTGGACTTCTCATTATGTGTTTTCCTATTTCCCATTTCATGGCCACAGTTTTGCTCAAACTTTTCAACCATTTCTGGCAAATGGTCTAAATGAATGAGTTTCATCCATTGTGACACTTTTGGGTGACATCCTTCCCACTTGACCAAATATTGTTTACCAATTCGCATGGTTTGTCTTATGATTAGGATGCACTTTACTTCCCTTGTGAGGTTATGCTTAATGAGGTCAAATCTTGGGTGATAGGCTTATTTTTGGTCCTTCCTTTTTTTGTCCTCATGAATTGGCTTCAACTTGGACACATGGAAGGTCATGTAGGCTACTAACATCATTGGTAGTTGCAAAGTATACACATCAAGGTGGGGTTTACAAATGATTTTATAAGGGCCCGCGTATTTCGAACGAACCTATTCACCAAAATTTTGGGCATTTTAAAAAAAAAAATATGTTTAACCACATTAAATCCCCAACCTTGAATTCTATGTGCCTTTGTGATTTGTTGGCTTGTTTCTCATAATTAGCCTACATTTTTTCTAAGAGTTTGATGGCTTATGTTTTCCTTTCTTCGCGTTCTTTGGCCATCTCTTCGGCCTCCTTGATGCCTTCACGATGAATGTTTTTTGTTCTACGAATGGCTAGATCCATGGGTTATTTTGTTTCAACTCCCAAGGCCAACTCAAAGGGACTCATTTTAATGGTCGAATGTTTATGGAGTTGTAGCAAAAATCTGCCAAATCCAAATGATCACCCCAATCGTTATGATTGTTAATGATATAATTGCAAAAATATTGATTCAATATCTTGTTCACTTTTTCAACTTGTCCATTGGTTTACGAATGGAAAATGGTACTAAATTTTAGCTCGGTCCCCATTTTTTTCATCAATAATGTCCAAAATTTTGATGTGAATTTCACATCCCAGTCACTTATTATGACCTCCATCATACCATTATGCCAGACCCATATGTTGAAAAATAGTTTTGTTGTCCCCACCATGATGGCATTTGTTTGGGTTAGTGCAAACTTTGTTAATTTTGAGAACATGTCTACCACCACAAGGATGGCATTCGTCCCTTCCCATTTTGGGAAACATGTCATAAAATCCACTAAAACACTCTCAAATGAACTTGAAGGAACTGGCAAGGGTTTATATAGCCCAAACTTTTTCTTATGTACCAACTTGGTACTTTGACACACGTGTGGACGTAATGTTCTATGTCTTCTTTCATTTAGGCCAATAAAAAGTTTTCCCCAACAACTCTCTTTTTGTCTTCTCACCATAATGTCCCACCATGGGCGCATCATGCACTTCTTACATGACTTTTGTGCACAACTTTCCTTTTGGCACGTAGATTCACAATCACTTCCATCTTAACAATCCATCTAAAAGGGTGATTCCACTCGTTTTCTTTTTTTGGCACAAATCATTAAAATAATTTTGTGCCAAGTGATCTTCCACATACATGTTCCATATTTTTCTCTCTAGATCATTTTCTTCAACAAGCATGGCTGGGAAAATTTTAGTATTTTCCCAAGGAATCTCCCCTTGGTATTCCTCTTTGTGACTTAACGTATATGGCACATTATCTTTGTTAGGCTTATGGACTAACTATATGTCCATAAAGGCCAAGTTATCATGCCAACGTAATTATTTAGTTGTGACCCTCGGTTGGGTCTCAAAATATCTCAAGGATACATTATCCATAGACTTTAGTTTTATAAAAGCCCGAATAGTATTGTCATGCCTTTAAGTAATTAACTACCACAAATAACTCATTTTCATGAATTAACCATCTCAATTGGGCCTTCGCTAACTTTTTACTTTCAAAGGGAATTGGGTGTCCTTATTACATCAAAGCCCTACCTATCGCAAACCCATTCGCATTTGTATGCACTTTGATTGGCTTCACAAAGCTTAGGAATCATAGCACCGATGTTGACAACAATTTCCTTTTTAAAAGTTCAAACATTTTTTGTTGTTCGCCCTTCCAACTGAATAATCCCTCTTTCTTCAAAAGGTCAATGAACAATTTTGCCAATGTCGAAAAGTCCTTTATGAGCTTCCTATAAAAACTGGCCAATCCTAGGAATGACCTAATCCTTTTGGCCGAAATCATGTTTTGCCACTTCGTAACTGATTCAATCTCTTTGGGGTCAGGCTTCACCCCTTCCTATGACAACACATGTCCCAAAAAGTCCATTTTTGGACTTGCAAATTCACTTTTCACTCAATTGGCATATAACTTTTCTTTTTGAGCTTTTGTGACACAAACTCTAAATGTGTCGCATGCTCCTTTGCAGACTTGGAATACATCAAGATGTCATCTATGGAGATGATCATGAACTCATCTAAATTTTTGTGAAAGATTGAATTCATCAAAGTTGTGAAAGTGGACAAGGCATTACACAACCCAAATGACATGACCAAAAATTCATATGAATCATATTTTGTCTTCATAGCCATATTTTCCACATTTGCGTATGAAAAGCCTTGGTGGTGAAATGGTAGACATGCAAGACTCAAAATCTTGTGCTATAAAGCGCGGAGGTTCAAATCTCCTTTGAAGCACTTTTCTATCTATGGTAGGACAAATAATAATCCCAAGTAGAAAATGGAACGAAAATAGAATTGTTTCAAAACTTTTTTTATAAATAGGAAATAATCCCATGTTATACTATTTATTTAAAATCAATGATTTGGATAAACCCAAAATAAAAAATTCTATTTATTTCATTCGGAATAAATCTATCGGTTTTATGATTTGGACAACCCCACCAATTAGAAGGAATGGAGCCGGATCTAGATAATAAAATTCATAAATATTATTAGATGATATTTTGGAGTATTGCGGAGTAGATGTCAATCAAAATATGAAAGTAAATATTCTTGCATTTATTGCTACTGCAATTGTTCATACTAATTCCTACTGTTTTTTAACTTATTATTTACGTACAAACAATCAGTCAAGGTAGTTGATTAAAAAAATGAATTTATAGATATACAATAGTGGTAGAACCAAACTTTTATCGAAAAATTCATTCCTTTAGAATATCAAAAAAAAAGGGGGGGGGGAGGGTTAAAAAATTGGAGCACAAGCAATTTCAGCCCCATTAAGACAAATAAAATAGAGTTGAATATGTTTTTTCCTCTTTCCCCAATCCCTTATATATTATATATATTTAAAGTTCTTACATGATTCATATAAAATTAGGCCCTAGTACTATAATAGGATTGGGGCTCATCATGGTAGGCCTACTTTTATATGCATTTCGAATAATGGAACCTAATGTATCTAGAGGTGTGTTTTTGGATGTACCCTACAAAGAAGGATTTAAATAAATTTGATGTATTTATTAGTAATGATAGATATGATACTCGAAATGAAATTTCAACACAAATCTAATAATAACCTGACTTTAAGTCGATGTGGTTAAAATAAAAAACCCCATTTAGTTGCTAATAAAGATCATCAATTTGGGGCAAGGGGTAGTTGTTCTTAATGGTGATTTTGTTCAAGGAGCGGTAATCTATGCACATGCGTAATTTTTCGTCCTTTTTATCCATGAATAAAATAGGCAAACCATAAGGTGATTTGTTCAACTTAATGTATCCCCATTCCATTAAGTCGTTTATTTGAACCTTGAACTATTGTAGTTATTTTGTATTAAGTCAATGGGGTGACTTAAAAGGTGGTGCCCACCAAGGCACCACTTCAATTTTGTGGTCCACATTGCGAGAAGGAGGTAGATGTTTAGGGAGCTTATTTGTTAACACATCCAAAAATTTATTAATTATGTTGGGAATACACATAGGCCGAGACTTAGCCCCTTTGGTTTTAGACTTGACACTAGATTCATCCACACATGTAAGAATTTTAAATGAAATCTCCTGCAATTCTTACAAGGAGGCCAAATGAATAGCTACTTTATTTGAACTATCTTGGTATTTGACTTCTAAACTAACAAACCTATTTGCTAGCCTAATAATGATTCTTAACTTCAAGTCTCCTCTCAAGACATCTTATGGTAGTGTTTAAAAATGTGTTCCTTAAGATGGCCTTAATGCCATCCAAGGTGCAAATTGTGAAATTCTCTGTAAACTTCGTTTTACCACATTCCAAAACATCCCCCAACACCACTTCACTTGTCAATATTGCAATTTTTTGTGTTAATTGGACCTTGATGGGTTTGGCTACCTTTGTAGCCACCCATTCAAATCCCACTACCGCACTTAGGGTTACAAACGAGTGCATGGCTCTTGAATCCAAAAGACACAACACCCAATTAATTTTTACCTTGAACCTAAGCAAGAATAATTTTGGGCCCAACTTGGTGACACTCACCTTTGTGATGAATCCCCCTTGTGCCTAGTCTTGTCTTACCTTGTCATAATCCTTGGCAAAATGCCCAACCCCACACAGTTGAAACATTGGACTTTGGTAACATCCCACAATTTTTTTTTTCTGTCGGGGTTCCTTTATCCTTGGGTGGGGTCTTATCCCACTTCTTATTTTGGCCCCTCTTTGGGCCATTTGCATTTGCGTTGCAGTTCCAATACTCACTCTCATTGTGAGTTGTGAAACTTGCAAGGTCCCCATTTTTTTGTGCAAGAGACTGCACCAGCCTAAACCAATCCATGTCCTTGTTGATTGCTTGGGACTCAAAGTAAGCCTCCGTTTGGAAAGCCCATTGTCTCACCTTTTTTTTCTTGGTGTCCTTTCTTGTGAAAGGATTTGGCGTTTGGGTCTTCATGGCCTTTGTGGCTTCTTTGTTTGGCCTAGCCCGCTTCTCCTTTTGAACCTCTTTCAACTCCAAAGACAATTGTATATTGGTTGTTCTCTTGTTAACCACAAGGGTTTGCAACACCTTTATGGCTTCAACCATGGCATTCATGGATAGTGAGGAAGGACCTTCTTTAACTTGAAGGGCCTTAAACTTGGCCTGTTCTAGTTTCATCTCCAATCAGGTTACCTTTCTTATAACTTGGAAAATCTTTTTGGCCTCAAGCTAGAGCCTTGCCTCCCAAGCCTCTTTTGCCACTCGGGCTTTTTGAATTGCTTGAGCCATTTGAACCTTTTGGGTTTTCTTGGGCTCTTCCATCCGTTTTGACGCCTTGATTGGTTTTTTCGAAATATGAACAATTTTTGGGTTTTCTTTTCCCTCTTCACTTAACTTTAAGGAATCAAAGGAAAATTAGAGTTGTTCCACTACTCAAACAGTGTCCTTGGAAGCTCCATTTTTTGAAGATTCCTTCCTTGTCGATGCCCTTCCTTTTTCAATTTCCGGATTACAAGGCAAAGGTTCTTCCTTCTCACCTTTGGGTGTCTTGGGAAGCCCTTTGGTAAGGCTTAATTTGGTTGTCGCCACCAACTTGACCAACTTCTTGGCTTCACAACTTCCTTTGCAGTGGCTTTCTTCGCCTTGACCATTGCCATTTATGCCTTGGTTTGGCATGAGCGTTTTGTGACGAAAGACCCGACCACTGCTTCTTCTCCCATCTTTTCGCTCATTAGATCAAGTTTTAGCTTTAATATTAGATGACACACCTTTTCCCACTTGCCGCCTTGAATTCCATGCACCTCGTCAAGCTCCCTTCACATTGACTTTTTTAGCTCCTAATTACCTACACACCCCATGACACATTTGGTTAGTCCAAAAGTCCTGACCATTCAAGATGGATTTAAATTCATTGTTTACGCTCATTTGACCTTGTTATCGAAACTAAGTTCTAATCTAATTGGAACAAGCCAGGGGCCCAACTCCCAAAGCCAACCCATTTGGCTTTAAAACCAAATTAGCTCTAAACCTTAAACCAGCTAATTCAGGGGCCTTTTAGGACCAATTCCTAGAGTTGGTCCAAAGGACTTAGGTTAGGATGACTTGAATCATCTCAAAGCCTACCTTCTTTTGGCAACTTCAAAGCTTTAAAAGGATAACTTCTAATCGTCCCAAACGTTTTAACCGGTTCGTCCCTTGGGTGACCCAGGACAATGCTTAATCATTTGTTGAGGGTTTTAAAGGGATAGTGCCTCACACTATAGTCCTGAAAACAACCCCTAGTCATCTTCTTGGCTAGTAAGAGCCCAAGCTCCCGCATTAACCCATATGGACCTTAAGGTCTGCACACATCCTTACTCCTAGAGGAGTTGAACCTTGAGGAGCCATTTTTGGCCTCACTTTCATATCATTTAGTGCCCCACTAAGGTGGTATTGATATGAGGCGTGCATCCACTTGAAACATCTCGTAAGTGGAAGGGCATGTTATTTAATTTCAATTGTTTCATTAATTAACAAGTATGTTCTTCGCCATGTGCTTGAGGTGACGGTGCTTGCCTTTCACGCTCTAGTTTATTGTTATATTTTTTGTTTGAAATGAAGCTTTCCTTCAATTGTGCCTAAATAATAATCATAAAGTGTAAAAGTGAAAAAATAAAATTTGAAAAATCTATGGATGAAGCCAAGGTGGTGATCATCATGAACCAATTTAGCCAATTTTGGCTATTAATAAAATATGCAAGTAAGATAGTTAAACATTCTTATTTAATTTTGGCTACCTATTTGAATCATGCATAGAAATGTGACAAGTTTTTATGAGTTTTTTGAATTTCTAAAAATAAGATCTTTTTTAAAATCGTTGCATTTGTGACAGAAAATTTCCAATATTGTGTAACATTGTGAAATTTTACACCAAAAAAAAGGGCTGCATGCACACATCATGTTGTCAAAACACATAAGATTGATTCTTCTAGAGAAGAGGCAATAGCTCCAGCAAAAGAAGAGGGAAGAGTTTTTTCTCATTCCCACTTTCACAGTACTTCTGGGATCAAAAAAAATTAATAATTTTTTAAAAGTTCCAACATGTAAAACATTGCAAATGTTGGAAGAAAATTGTTGGAATAAAAATAATTTATATTATGAAGAGGGATGCTTCGCCAGGAAACACACCGCCACCCCCTCCCCCACTTATGTGAAACACGGCTTTCAAAAGTTACATCCAAAAGTGAACAAGATTCCACATTGACAACAAGCCAAAAATCCCTGTGTTCAACATATGATTATATTATATCTACATCCTCATCCAAATCTCAGCATGAAAGGTTAAAAAAAAGAGAAAAGAACCAAATTCCGGAATCGATGGAAGATGATTTTAGAGTGAACAATGAAATTTGATGCGATCCCAAACAAAACAAAGTTATATGGAAAGAGAAGATACATCTTTGCAATTGGGGCCACTCTCAAAGGAGCTCCCTTTGAAAATTAAGATCCCTAATGAAAAAATAGGAACTTCGATCGTTCCATTTATTTATTTATTTTTGGTAACAAAGAAAAATGCATTGCAAGGAGAAAAGCACAACCAATCAAGCCCTGAACAACAAGGCACAATCAATCACCAAAGGCAAGACAGTGGAAGAGAATTCCTTCCAAGTTCAATGGCTCCATTTTGTCTGCGCAAGGAATGGGTTAGCCAAGCACCAATTTTGTTTGTAATCAGAATTTTGAATATTTTAAGTGTTTAAGAAGATGAAGAGTTGAGGTGGGGTTTAGGGTTTTATTAAACTCTTTCTCCAACTCCAAACAGAAGAAAGAAAAAGAAAAGTGTAAAGAGGGGTGCAGAAGTGGGAGGGATGGGTTGGACATGTTCTCTTGAAAAAATAATACACCATATTATTAAAGGCGGTATTAGATGTGATAGAGATAAGCACAATCCAATAGGGGTTGTCGGACATGGACACATAAATTTATACTTGAGCCACATAATGTCAGAACACAGTGGTGAGTACCCAAGCTTTGTCGGAAGTAATAATTAATTGTTGAGGTAGGCGATGGGGTGGGGTGTTCAAAATGTCTTTTCAACCTTGTTTTTTAAAAGGGTTATAGGATAAGTGTAAAAAAAATACACAAATATATGAGGTCTATCAAATAGGCTTGTACTTAAAGACGAAAAGAAAGAGAGAGAAAAAAAGGAGGGGTGTATATGACTAATCGAATATGAGCTTTGAATTGTTTTGAGAAGTTAACTTTAGTAAACTAACACATTAATGTTATAATAGCATCATAAGCTTGTCCCTAGGTGCAAAGAAAAATCATGTGATATGTGAGATTGTTCAAATGTGTGCCTTTGAATTTGGTTTAAGAGTTGCTTCTATGACATGTTGTATGTAAATGAGATGCAAATTACAAAGAACTTCTAACAAGAATTTGAATTTTTTAATTTTATTTTACTCAGACTATTTACTAAACGTGGTCCTCAAATTATTTATTCTTGTTATTTTATTTATTTATTCTTTTTTGATGATAGGTCTGTTTATTCTTGTTATTTTATTTATTTATTCTTTTTTGATGATAGGTCTGTTTAGTTCGAATGACAATGAGTCAAGTTTAGGTAGAAAGAAAACCTAGATATTGGTCCATTGCATAAAGAAAGCCAAGATATTGGTCCATTGTTTCAACCAAGCTTTAAAAATTATGTTTTAGTTCAAAGTTCACAGTTAGGCAAAGTAGCAGATGCTATGGAAATGAAATTTTATTGTGAAACAGACAACATTGGCACCATCTCGCTGGCCCTCGGGGTTGCCCATTTAATTGAAAATGGGGCCATCTTGCTTCCCATGCTTAACATGTGGGGGAACCAGAAGTAGCTACTTTGTACATAGCAAGGGTGGCAAGAACAACTTTTTTTGGGGGAAAACTGACCCTTAGTCCTTTTGGGTGTGGGGTGTACGAACCGAAAGTAGTCCATAATAACCTAAAGGAACTTGAGTTCTGGTGATGGGGTATTCTTGATTCTATGTTTTTGCTTCACTCCATCCCAGTCACATAGACAGCCACGTCTGAACATGCTCCATTCAATCAATCACATTGTCCACTTTTTCTTGATTCGTATTCTTTCCTTCTAGTTCAGGATAACAATTGTAGCTGGAGTCTGGCTGTACAATCGTCTTGCAAGATTCAAGGCTCTGCAAAACAAGTAGGTGCCTTCGGCCTCACTGTGCATAAGTGGAAGACAACAAGGCCAAACGCATGAGTTAAAAAAGGAACATGGAACTGCAAGAAGCACCTCCCTAGTCCCTTACCCATTGGAGAGTTCCAGAAAACGTAATGTGCAATTCAATACCAAGATTCAAATTTGTAGAGTAGAGTGGAAGCATTGATGTTCAAAACCATTATTAAAAAGGCCATAATCTGTTAATCAATCAAAGAAATTGATCAATCAAAAATGTATCGAAGGTCAAAAGAAAGGGCATTCTGAGTATAATGAGGTGCCAAGAAAATGTGAAGCAGAGGAAACACATTAGCATGCAACTTGGATCTTAGCTTAATAACAAGCTATGGAGAAAGTTATTAAATTGTGCATTCAATCGGAGTCCAATGTTATGCAATACACAAATCACATCCCCTAAGTAACCATTTGTGTATTTAAAAATAAAAATAGCATGCAATCAACATTTTTTTTTGGCAAATTTTCACATGGTTTTTTGGGAATTGGGGGGTGGGGTGGGGATAGTGTAAGTTGGAAAATATTAGCTAAAATATTGGAAAAACTCGCCAAACTTTGGAAACTGTGAAATTGAAAAAAGAAGACCCTGAATGTAATACACTTGTTGAGAGGAATGTCAAGAAGAGGAATGTAATACACTTCTTGGGAGGAGGGTTTTCTCTTTCCAAGTTCTTATTAATCTATCATTTTTTAAGGTGACAAACTTGGCTATTGCTGGGGTCATTGTGATCAACCTTTTTTTCCTTTGAAAAGGGATCACACCCTTTGTCTTCTACTTCCCATGCAACACATGTGATGTCTATTTGAAGTTCACTAACCCCCAAATAAGGATTCAATATGACCTCCCCATGTGGACCAAACTTTAAACTCTTAGTTTGGAAGACTTTCTTGTGGTTTCTTTCGACAGTAGTTGTTTTTTTTTAATAGTGAAATGGCACAAAAATTCAAAGCCATTTTAAAACAAAGAATTCATATAAGCTCCTTTTCTCTCCTTTTCATGGGGACCCCATAGGGTTTTATGGTAGCTCCACTCTTTGGAAAGTTGCCTCTTGAAACATCTATTCGCACCAAGGGATAGGAGGTATAATGTTGTTTCCCTTCCCCCTCTTGGTGTGGGGGTCAATTTTTTAAAAAATAATATAACTTACGATAGATAAGGAGGGGCACATGCAACAAGCATAACATGACATACCTAAGAGGTGGCCATGTAGTTTTTTACTTGCCATGATTTTATTTTAATTTTTTTTCACATGATGACATCCATAATCTATAACCTCATGGAGAGGGTGCATAACTAGCAAATTTATGTTCCTCATTCAAAGTTATTCTATTTATTTTTTCAATCGGTAGATTATGATTAAACATGATTAAAAGTGCAATAACGAGAGGCGATCCTCAAAAAGGTGAACTTGTTTTCACATTGGCTATGTACCTTTTATGGAAAGCAAAAAAATCAAATCATACTTTGTATTTACCAACGTTTTCTTTTGTGATTCAAGGTAGATTTAAAGAATGCGAAGATGTTGTGAGATGTCAAATTTAGTTGGTTATGGTAAGATATCAATGTCTACACAAAATAAGGCCTTCAATTATTTTGAAACTCTATTCCTAAAAGATAGATTACTAATCTCATCATTGTCACTTGTTATTACAATAATAAGTCAAATTCACAAACTTGTTAAGGAGGGTTTAACTAGTAGTGATACAACAATGATCGGTTCATGCAATCACATCCATAATAAGAAGAATAAAAACTTGGGCCTAAACCAAAACTTTCTAGACAATGTCCAAAAGAACTCGTGCAAGAACAAATTTTGGTCATTTGAGTTAACATGAAAGAACACTTAAGTACCATATGCAAGAACAAATAATTTGTTTGTCATGTGGAGGAAAAGGGTCGTGACATTGTGAAGGTTGTATTTCAAACTCAACATTTGAAGGATAAGAAGACTTTTGGGAATTGAATCCACAATTTGGGAATCTATTTGGAGACCTATTTCACAAAAGAATAGGCCTTAGTGAGCTTTTGGGAATTGAATCCACAAGAAATCAGAGACCATGCTTTGCATCAATAATGTTGTCTTATTTCGGCAAACTAGACTTGGCATTTCTCAACATCATCACTCTTTCCAAAATTGATGGACCCATATTATCTTTTATTATAAATGTTTCTTTACTTTCCTAAGAACATTGAATTTAGGTCTTAGTTATGAAATTAAAAATGTGACCCAAATGCATAAATAAGACCAATGTTGGGTGTTTATTACATAACCATGAAAATATATGTTGTAATTAATAATCAAGAAAACAAAAAAAGAACACACAAAGTAAAATTAAAGCACTCATTTCATTAAACCCACACACATTATGTTATTAAACTTCATGACACACAATACCTACTAGAATTGTACTTTAGGACTATGACACAATTATCAAGACACAAGTATTTATCTCAAAATGCCCCCATCAACCCCAAAACTTCCTATTGAAAAAGGAAGGTCCTCCAACATGCTCCTTGTGTTTTATCCTAGATACCTACCAAGAACTCTTGTCAAATGGGCTAACAAGTTACATGAATCATCATCCTAATTTCACAAGTCACCTTCTTAATCCTCAAGTCAAATAAGCAAAAGACCAAATAATCAAAATTTAAAAGAATCTAAAAGTTAACATATTTGACTAACCATTTTATTCAAGTTATAGTGATTTAAAGACATGTTCATCCTTAATGTCTTATGAACTTGTTATCTATATTTGGTGTGATTGGACACCTTCCCATATCTTCCCCCTTTCCCAATACCCATTTGCAAAAAAAAAAAAATTCTGAAAATAATGGAGGTTATTGATAAGAGGGGTATTCAACATTGCAAATGATATCACCATAAAATGCTCCAAGGTTTTTTGCTTTATATCTGAACATATTTCCATGTGCGGAAAATTTGTTCATCAATTGAAATGGGCAAAATCAAAATCAAGGTACTGCAGTGGAACCACTTGACACCTTACTTGAGTCTTTAATTATTATTTTTAAATTAAACTAGTTTGAACTATGTAACAAATGCAACTTATGTGTAGTTGAAACATTTTAATGTTTCTTTAAATTCAAAATTAGTTTATGTCTAGATGTTTCATATGTGATTCACAATAGAAAATCATGTTCATTTATTAATTGGTAGGTTTCTTACCATAAAATCTTTGGATATAAATTTTCAAACACTATATTAAGAATTCAAAAAATGTTGATGCTATTTTTTTTATGGAAGTTGATGTTTGACCCAAAAAATGTGTTTATGGTTCAAATTTGAACAGTTTGGCATAGTTTAATTAATTCTATCGATTATTATACAATATTATAAATAATTTTCACCATGATTAAAATTTAATTTAAATTTTTTTTAAGGATATCAAATTGTGAACCAAATTTTAAAATTGAAAGATCCTTGTGTGTATTGTAGTTATTACAATTTAACACATTTGCCATTCACAACTAATGTTATCATTCTATGCCTTTGAAACCCTTCAACACTCTAATTTTTTTTTATAGTACATGATGCACAAGTTGACCCACTTGCACCAAGATTGAGAACTTTTAAATGTTTATTTTTCTTTCACATCAAAGTCACAAAGATATAATGATTTACTTTAAATTGTTCTAGGTTCAATTGT
>Ga0116231_10012231_pt1 | contig 12726 bp, 9 predicted proteins | sample S1TSphgellanicum_2_FD_89695 | JGI IMG/M metagenome (GOLD analysis project Ga0116231, IMG submission 89695) | Host-associated microbial communities from peat moss isolated from Minnesota, USA - S1T2_Fd - Sphagnum magellanicum MG | ecosystem: Host-associated > Plants > Peat moss > Unclassified... | reverse complement strand
TTTTGACCCCTCAAAACGCTCTCTGAAGTTTTGGAAGTCCTTTTGGGACTCCAACTCTCACCAACTCCCAACATGGGAGTTCACTTGGGAGTGTGAGGGTTCACTCCCTCACACTCTTTGGACTCTTTGCACTCCCGAGAGCATGTGATGTGACTCCCGGGTCTACTACTAGGCCCGCAACCTTGCAATCCCCCCCTTGTTTTGGTCGCAAGTCAAGGCTAAGGTTGCGACACTCTCCCCCACTAGAAGAAGAGGTCAATGTCCTCATTGACACTTAGAGTTTTTCTCTCTCATGGTTGCACTCCCGGGAGCATGCGATGTGACTCCCGGGTCTACTATTAGGCCCGCACCTTGTAACCCCTTTGCCTTGGCCTTGAGCCAAGGCTAGGGTTACGACATTTTTAGTACACTACAACAAATCATGGTTTATTTGATTGAAAAATTGGACCAAACACTAGTCATTCTAACATTTGGTCAATTTGACCATTTAGTTATACTAGATAAGTCAATTCGAACATGTCCAACTCGATTGGTGGTTTTTTTACTAAACTTAAAATGGTTTTATCAACTAATCAATTGAACAAAAAACTAGGCCACCGAAAAAATTTAATAAAAAAATAAGATCAATTTTAAAATATAAAAATGTGATAAATAAATAAATAATAAGTACCTACCCACCCACCCATCATGGCCTCCTATTTAGTTATCCACAACCCACCTAAATACTATACGTTTACACATATGTACAAAATATATATATAAATGCTCCACATAACATATGTTGCAAAAGGGTATTGAACCTTGGTTTCATTGGTTCCACATTGATCAATGTCTTGGCCATCAAACCACCACATCACTTTGTAAAACAATATGATATCAAATGGATTTAACATCTTCCCTTGAATTTTAATGAATTTTTTTGTTAATGTGTATAACATTTGGACTTCAATTTTTTTCATAAATATGACATGTAGGTAATTAATTAAGTAAATAGGTATGTACACATGTTTACCTACCTATGTTTTTAGATGTACATACCTATTTATGTAAAATACAAATATGTATATAGGTAGATAGTAAGTAGGTAGGTATATATAGGTATGTAGGTGGATAAATAGGGAGGTAGGTAATAAATAATAGGTAGATAAATAAGTAACTTTGGTAAATAATAGATAAATAGTAAGTAAGTAGGATGTAAGTAAATAGATGGTAGGTAGGTAGATGGTAGGTAGACAAATTATAGATAGGCAAATAATAGGTAGGTTGAACCTAAGTAAAAGATGATAGGTAAGTAGGTGAAAAAGATGTAGGTAAATATATGTTAGGTGAGTAGGTAAGTAGGTAGTTTAGTAGGCATAACAAGCAAACTAGGTAACTAAATTAATATATGGTCAATTTGACTAAACATGGTCACTTTGTATGATCAATTTGATTAAGCGATGGGAATTTTAATGGACCATTTAAAAAATTTGTCCCTCTTGATTAAGTGTATGATCTCACATTTGATCAAAAAGGTCATTTTAATATGATTAAATGTATGATTTAACTCTTGGTCAAAATGATGATTTTAGTAAAAAAACCAAACAAAATAACCATGTGTCTTTCATGCCCCGTGTTTTTAGTCAAAATGGACATCTTTTTAGTCAATGCAGACATTTTAATCAAGTTGAACCTTTTGAAAAACCATGATTTGTTGTAATATTAACAACCTTGCTTACTTATTATAATACTTAAATACTTACCATAACATAATCAAATTCCTTTTTTGTATTTTTTTCCAAAGAACAAGATGCCACTAATGCGAAGAAAACACATTGGTGGGTGGCCTAAACTACGAATTCCATTTGACCTATGGTGAAATAATATTAAACAATTATGAGGTTTGAAACATGTTTAATGTGCAAGCTTGTAAATCTCATATGAAATGAAAATTGGGATGCATAATATTTCTTAGACAATCCAATCGAAATGTCATTTGGCAAAGTGATTTATGATACAAGGGAATCTAAAGATGCAAATTATCATCTAACATGTTGTGCACACATTGATGGGGCTTCCATACAAGTAAACTCCACCTATAGAAAGTTACTGAAGGTAGCCATAAATTGTTTATAATTAGTGCATATAAAATTTGGTGTAATTCATATCAATTGTTGGAAGTGATGTGTTTTCAAGTTGTTGATTTAATAAAATGATTTTTTATCAAAGAATCATGATACATCATGTGTGATTATCTTTAAAATTTGAATATTGGGCTTCTCATCGAACACCATTAAATTTTCATTCAAGTTTTGATGCATTTGCACTAATATTGTGATTTTTTTTGTGCAAATGTTAAGGACATAAGTAATAACATAAATCCCATCATTTCATCTCCCCAAACTATTTCCTTGTGAATATTTTGACATGTTGAAAAATCCATGTGTCCATGTCAAGATACAAAATGTTTTGATTAAGGATTTAAACATCAAATAATAATTTTTTATTTAAAATAAATTTTTTCATGCAAGTGAGAGCCATTTGACATTGTTTTGATTTTTTTTCATTTTTTTGGTGTGAAAGTTTCTACAAAATATAAAACATTTGGGTGTAGGCAACATATAACAAAAAAGAATAATCTTTTAAACTTCTAACCTCCTTATAACATTTGAAAACAAATGAAACTTTTAGTTTTTTTCATGGGTATCTCTAACCTCCTTTTAACTTTTCAAAGCAATTTGTGTTATATCATTTGGACTTGAAAAAATATTCCCAAAAAATCCCAATAATTATGTCTCTTTTCAAAAGTTGATGATGGTTTTAATTATGAAAATAAACTCCATTAATATATATATATCTATATATAAATGTTCACCACATCAATATTGAAATGCTTAAAAATAACTTATCTTACAAAAACATTTCACTTATTTTTAAATATTTAAACTTTATTTTTCAAATTGTCACAAATTGCCAAGTCCAATTCAAATACTTGCAAATAATTTTTTTAAACATGTTTATAACAATTTAACTCTTGAAGTTCATACAAACATAAGTTTAATAATAATGCACCAAAAGTAATATTATTATTTTCATAAAATTTTCTACTTGTTAGTCTTTTTATTTAAAGACCTCAATATTTTATTGCTTAATACACTACTTTTTGTTTATATTTTACCATTTTTTCACCTATTTGGTTAAATTTACATTTAAAACCCAAAATTTTCGTGAACTTTCACAACTTTTTTTTTTCTCAAAAACTAAATTTCACCCTAAACCAACACTGATGCCATGCCAGTTTATTTTTTCATCATCACAGTTCAATCGTCGATAGTTGTGCCAGGATCAAAATTGCCAACAACTGAAGTCCGTTCGATGGCTGACGGTCACAGGGCTTATAAACTATCGTGATAGCAGTTGACCGTCGTGGATAAAAAAGCTTTACTTATTTGAGCTGCTAAGCCTATATCATCATCCATCGGTCCTGTTACGGTCGGTGCTCTTGTTGACTTTTTAGCGAATGTTTTCTTTTTGCTAATTAGATTTCTTGTCTAGTGAATCCAAATGACATCATTGATCTCCACAGTCCAGATTGGAGAATGATCGCCTGTAAACAGACGTTCACCATGCATGTCAACAATAGGGATTATGAGTCTGACATATTAAGCAACCAATAGGAGGTCTGATTAAACCGCCAACTGAGGGCAAAAACCCAACTAATTGGTTGGCTTTTGGCATCACACAAAGACACGAAATGTACCTCAAATTCAACGTCGAATATTTGTACTTTGCTGAGTTGAGTACCTTCAGTTATTTTATTTTGGATTCCCAGCTTTTCTTCCGTTCGTACTTGACCTTTCAGTGGACACAAAAGACTCCTAATATTCCTTCTGCTTCAGGAATTTCTAGTTTGCCTTTTTGAGTTTGCAAACTATCTGCAATGGGGGTGAATGTAGCCTAGGGTGAACTAGCACGCAGTGCCCACACTGCTACCATGGTAAAAACCCCCAAATGCATCTAAGTTGCTTCTAAAAATCATAAATGTCCCTTGCTTAGACTAAACCAGAGTCTAAGTACAAATCTAGCATTCCTCGGGTTTAAATTGGCCAATAAGAGGCCTCACTCAAAAAGGTGAAGGTACCAGTGTGGGTGCATGTAGTTATACCATCACAACCAAAAAAGCGCTCTGACGGTATCGCCAACTGCTTGCAAAACGCTGTTTGTTCACTTTTGGCATCACTGAAGAGAGTATCACCTTGTATCGAATGCTGAAGTTTACCTCAAATTCAATGTCGAATCCTTTTACCTTACTGAGTCCGCGTCGAATCTTTCCAGCTTATTGAGTCAGCTTCATCTTATCTTGGATGCCCTTTTCCTCCGGACGTTTTGCACGTGATCTTTGTATGGACACAAATCTCCCAAACGCCCGCGAATATTTTTTTCGCAGGTTCCGTTGTTCGTTTGGGTCTGGTCTTTAAGTACAATTGCAAATCCACATTTCTTCAACAAGTTGGGTGGGAGCGGTGCCCTGTTTTCAAGAGGACTCTAAAATCTGGCGATTTGCCGCCACTGAAAAAGAGACTGGACCGTGGGAGTCTGCGCAGGGCATCGGCTTCGAACCTAGGCACGGACATCTGCGTGATCAGGCTTCTCTCTGCTTTCTTTTTCCAATGTGTGTAAATGACGTTGACAAATGCATGGTGTCATCTTACATAAAACAATTAATAATCTAGGTCTATGTCATAAAAAAAAATGCTAAAACATTGTTTGGAATGCGTTGTGAAATGTGTTGATAATTAACATAAAAAAAAAATAAAAATTGTCATAATACTCACACAGGTTGCCTGTGGGTTTTATCTATTGTTTTGATAGCACATGCTGATTCTTTTGCCATAAAAACAAAATACATTTCCAATAGGTTTTTTTATGGTTCATACCCATTTCTGGAACTGCTGCTATAAAATTTCACTGGAAAACTTTGACCAAATAAATAGGCGAAAGTTGAACTTGCTGACCCCAAAATAATTCGCCATACCAGGTGAACTGAACAGAAGCCCAAAAGCCAGAAGCACCTAGAAGCTTGCCTTGAATGTCAGCTCGGCTTTATGATATGAACTCCTCCACAAATAATGTTCAAGCATTGAAGAGTCCAACAAGGGTAACATCAGATGCATCAAAAGGCAAGGTCAACCGCATCAACTCAGATTGTCACTGCCCTCCAGAAGGGTTGCTCACAGAAAACTTAGTTCTTGGTGTCCAAAGTTTTCTGAAGCTTTATGCCCAAGCTTCTTCCTCAAGTTCCTCAAGGAAGACAAGAATCTGTGCATCAAGCACCACATAATTTGAAAATGATGATGCAGAGTCAGGTAGAGCACAAGCCTCAGAATTCTTTTCTTCATACTTGTGGCAGCCAATGCTTCAGATGAACAGGTACCATGAGCACCTTGTTGAGGACACTTCTGTCCACATCAGAAGGCACATATCCTGTGACATAGACATCACCACACATGTTCAGTAAAGGCAGAATTCAACAACTGCAACAAACACCTTAGCTACCAGAAGGAACCAGCTTTCTTGAGCACAAACAATCCCACAAATGAACTTTCTTGAACCTCAAACAACGAGGGCCCAACTCCAGAGCTGGAAACTATGATCTCAATGATGTTGCATATATGTTGGCAAATGGTTGCCATAGGATTTCAAAATCATCAAGACTCCATCTCATAATCTCCAAATTCAGGTCTCTAAACTGCAACCTCCATATATCCCAGGGGTGTGTGTTTTTCTTCATTTGGGCTCAATCCTTCCATGGTGCACTGTCAGAGAAGCTCAGAATCTCATTTCTCATTTCACTGATCAAACTGAGAAATATTCTTTTCTATGGTTCTTAAAATAGCTACTGTGTATGATCCAACAACAGAAGGTTAGACCACCCAACATTTGCAAAGGAAGGAAAGAGGAGGGTGTGGGGGAATGGGATGTTGAGAGCATACTTGTCAAGGAGAGAGAAGAGGGGAGGTGGCTGACATTCTTCATAGAAGTGGCGAAGAAAGTGTGGTGAGTCGCCTTGTGTGCAAGACTTGGGTTCATATGGCAAGCTGCTATGCCATTTTGATCCTGTGTTGACAGGCGAAGCAATCTTCGCATCAGAGTGGCAAGCAAGCAAAAATCTGTAACACCATAATCTACTGACCAGCAAGAAGCGAAATAATCTTATCAGTAGGTATCATTTTCGCAGAGGTTTGACGAGTGAGGGTACCTACCTTGGGAATATGCGTAACGGGTCTGATTGGTTTCAGAGAGCAACTCCTTCTCGACAAGAGGGAGCTCTGCCTCTAACCTCAGCACCCATGCCTTTAATCTGTGGCTCTGGCCCAGTACTTCCTTCATCTCCTTGTGAAACCCTTGAAAGAGCTCGGCAGCAAAACTGCAAGTTCACCCTTCACAAGGGGACATTAGCCCCAATTCTCTTCCCATTTCCTTTCAAGAAAACCACATGACTATCAGGTTGAGAACCTCATGATTTTCTATTATATTTTTCCAAGACCATCCGGTGTTCCTTGTAACCCGAGTTGCTTCCATTTGGATTGACTCTGGGCTTCTTCAGCAATAGCCTACACATAGCCCCACCTATGTCAGTAGAGTCCCAAGACAACTAATGCAAAATAACAGACTGCTTGTTGTACGCAGTTGATTGTCTTTGCTATCTGCGAGCACTGTCTATAAGTGCACGTACACTGAGAGCAATGACTTGTGATAGCATCCACTGCATTGCTTTTTTAGCTCCAATTTCAACAAGCATTCATGCCAAACCAAAATGCTTGAAAAGATAGTAATGTACCTTTGCAATTTCAAGCCTGCCAAGCTGTACAGCAAGGTCAAACTTGTAGTCTGGATCTGTGGCAATCTCAAGAGCATCCTCCAGCATTCCTCTTGACTCTAAGAACTGTGCCACACTCCAATCAGCACAGAAGTCAGAAACTTCATATGTGGGAAAGAATCTCATCCCTGGTCCCATAAAGATTGGCCAAAATGTCATACGTTCAGATGTTCTATTGGGATTGTAGGCAAAACTTCTTGTGCCCTCTGGAAATCCCCTCGCAACACAAGAGTCCTGTACTCAATCAAGCTCAGCAGCAGTGTATAGCATTACACTGCAGACACCAACCATAATCAAGCAGCTCCAAATCACTTTCTGAGTTGACATTAGAGTAGAGATATAGATAGACAACAAATACATGCTTATGACATTATACCACCATACATTGTCATACAGTACCCAAGAGTACCGCATGTACTACTGAAGGTATTAATCTTCAGCACCTCCATCATCCACCAGTTCATCACATCATCAGTATATTAGACACTCCAATCTCAGAATTTTAGACTGGAATGTTCAGTACTCTCAATCAAGAATCTCTTGGACTGAGAAATTAGTCTCTCAGTTCGTATGAATCTTCCTTGATCAATGTTTAGCAAAAGCTTGTTGATGATGATAGCCTGGAAATTTAATGCATTGCCCATTCTGGACAATATGATCTCAAACAAAGAGAGGCAAAAAGTCGTAATCAATCTGTAGGAAGGGTTTCTTGATAATTTGGAAGATGGGTATACACTTGTTGACTGTGGCAGATCAAAGAGATGAGAGAAGAATAGTTAGTTACCTCTGAATGTGCACTCACCAACGGTCCTTTCTGTGTTTGTTTGGTAATTTGAGGTGGATGTGTAATCTCAATGGAGAACTAGAGAAAATTTTTTTTTTCAAGTTATCAAGGTCCTTTAAAACACATGCATGTGCATCGGTCCAAGGCCATCGAAAACATTTAGTGGCCTCAAATTCAAACCTCCCAACCCAAGTTCTTTCATTGAACCCTATGAAAGTCACATGTTGCCTTAAAGGAGGGCTAATTTTAGAATAATTCATGTACATCATATTGATACAATTTCATTGGTGAAGACATAATGATTCTTGAGGTTCTAAATCCTCAGGGTTTATTTCATGGGTTTTAGGAGTTTGAACATGTGATTTCTTGAGAAGAAAGGGAAGAGAATTCTTCAATTGCATTTGAAAGAATTTTTCATTGTTGATGGTAAATACAGAATTTTTATCCTATATTTTGATTTAAATTTGAATTAAAACATATCATAAAATTAATACTAATAAAATCTACTCATTCAGACCTACTCATCTAGTTTCAGAATTAAAATCTAGTCATAAAAGTATGAGAAAAACATTAAAATAACAAATCTAATTATAAAATTGAAGTTTTTTCAAAAAACAAAGTGCTTTTGTTTCATACTTCCTCAAAACTCAATGTTTTACTATTTAAACTCAATGTTCTACTATCCATGATCTCTTCTTCTTCCAAGATATAATCATTTTCAAAAGAAAACAACCCTATGATTTATTCAAATTCAAATGAAAACAAAAATTATGTAATTTAGCTAATAATTTTTTAAATAATAACTAAATAAATAAAAATATATTAACTAATTATTATTATAAATAATTACTCTTTTAACATTACCCCACTCGCACTTTGAACTACGTCTTGAAATTCAGAATCAAAATATGTTAAAAAAGCTAAATTTAATACCATTTCTGATCCTATGAGTATGCTATGCAATTATGAACTATTTTAAACGTATTTCAGATGTAGCTAGTTCTCTTTGTTGAATGTTTTGGTATATCAGCTTAAATTATATCAAATGTTTGTTGTGTTGCTAGCTAGATATAAGTGATCTGAATATGTGATATGTGATATCAATGTTTGTTACATCTTTCAATGCTTGGGCTAGCTTGTGTACCACTCTTTTGCAATTCAGGTACAGTAGGATCTGTCTGCCAGTTTCTCAAAAATGGGGGTAAAGTTCTAGATACATCATTTCAGAGTTAGGTCTCCCAGTAAATTTACTGATTTTGTAGTCATGAAGAACTAGCCAGTTTTTTCCTTTCTATATTTTGGTGACTCCTCAGGCATAATTTTGTGTTGGACCTTACGACCTTGTAAGATACCAGTCAATTCGTCAACAGGACCGGATTTTACAACTTTGTAAGGTACCGGTTTTCAAAAAAAAACAAGCCGGTTCTTCATGCTGGAGAAGGGTCTGCTTTCAAGCCCTTCTCCTGTACCTGCAGATGTGCAGTTCTCTTGGTGTTGTGTTCTTTAGTAAGTATGAAGAATTTATTGACAGAAATGTGCAGGGCCCAATTGGTTGAAAAATGTGCGGGTCTTGCAGGGAGCTCATTGACCGGAATCTGCAGGGCCCTTTGGATCCAGCAATTGGAAACCTAAGCCAGCTTGAGAGACTGTAAGTGCTATCATTCTATCTTTCAGACCGATCGAGAGATGTTGTACAAGTATTCTTCTAAATTGCAATTTAGATCTATGTGTAGAACAGACGAAAAAAAACATTGGATTCCAATAGCTCGAAAGGAAAAAAAAATTTATGTAAACTTGTGATTTGGAAAGCAACTGATTGATAAGTCCCATGCATATGGACTTTTCCCACTAACCAAACTGGTCATTGTTCATCATGCTTGGTCACATTCCTGAAATAATGTGCAGAGCCATATCAATCCAGGACTTGTTGGGCCGCTCCCATCCACAATTGGACAGCTCCAAAACTTGGTATTACTGGTTATAAACAGGTCCTTGATATCCAAACAAAACTTAGAGATCAATATGATTAGAAATAGTTTTGAATGATTCAGCCTATTGTAGTACAGTGGCAGCTTCAGCACTAATTATGTTATTTATAGAAAATTTGCTGAAATTTTCAAAAAAAAATTTCTCAAAATATATAGACTTGAGAAAAAGTAGGGAAATAATGAATCTTTTAGAGGATTCTGGAATATTCTTTTCTTGAAGTGGAGTCTTCCTAATTAGTTGATTTTGCGGCAGACATATATGCCCAAGCCACCAAGGTATCACATATAGAGGCAAGTGTAACCTAGCACCCATGGCAAGTATCAGAGCCGACACTCAAGGGCTCCAAGTTCTTTTCTCGTCTCTAACATCTGCAAGAGACTTGAAGTCACATTCTTTTGTTTGAACTATCTCTTCGAACTTCTTGCATTTATCAACACCAAATTTTCTTATGAAGCATTTTGATGAGCTCAAGATAGCATAGCCACTTGTGTTTTTGGACCTAACATGTGTTGTCACCAAATTGAAGGCACTAATTTGAACAATCTCGTTGGCCGATCATTTTTATTTTTTTTGCACCTAGGCACAAGCCTATGACATTATTATAAAATTCAAGTACTAGTTTACTCAAGTTAACTCCTCAAAAGAATTCAAGACTCCCATTCTAACAATCCCATTGACCATTTGGAATTGTTTTCACCACCAGGCACAAATCTAATATTCTACAGACGCTGTGTACACTAACATTATAACCCTTGTCTGTACAATATAACGGGGCCCAGTCAACCAGGGCCTACATTGATACCATGGTAAAAAGTACAAAGGATAAACTAAAAACCCTGAATATCTTTAGGTTGCTTCCACCCATGGCAAAGATCCAGTCATTTTTGGCAACTGAGAACCTCCAAAACCATTTCTTTTCCAAAACTTTAGTTTCTAGTTTCTCTTTTTGGTGGAATTTTGCCAGCCAAAAAAAAGGCTAAAAAGCCCTTGCCTGCAAATGCACTAGAAAACTAGTTGCAAGTTGGTACATGGTATGGCACGGCACTGTGGCTGAGGGCTTTATAGTAGGTAAAATATATGTCAGATTGCTTTTTCTTTTTCCCCACAGCTATCATGAGAAATAAAGCGACAAGAACGGTGTCATTTGTTGATGGGTATTCATTCCACTTTTAAGACCTGCTGCAATTTTTCTAGGGTAATTGGAGGGCACCTTATTTGGTGTGACTTTTCAGGGGGCATTTCACGTATCCAAGTGCTCGTCCGCCTTTCTTTTCCATGATTCCTGGACAAGTGCTCGACCGCCTTTCTTTTCCATGATTCCTGGACCAAGTATCTTCCGAAAAAAACAATTAACAAAATTAAAATTGCAACAGGTCTTTATGCTTGGTAAAGCTAGTGGAGGACACCTAAATTCCCCACACAAGAAGCTTTGTCCGGGCTTAACTTTTTGGACTCATGTTGTGTTATTTAGTCAATTTTATACTTAAACATACATGCCCCACCTTGTACATTTTTATTTACACGATTTGTCATTGAACCATATACGTACAGTAGTTACACTTCCGTGACGTATAAATAGATTTGCCTAGGTAAGTGTAAGTCCTCAACCATATATATGCACAACACTAGTAGACACCTAGTCATGCTGGGGGGAATTTCCACCATTCCTGGGGTATAAATTGCGGGGGCAGGCCAGGTCCTCTCGTGGGTCAGGTTGCGTGTGATGTACTTCTGCAGTGGCCATTTATACAAAGGTCAGGCTTGTGGTGCGTGGGGCTTGTGCTTGGCAAAGAAGAAGGCTTAGCAATCAGAGGGGCTTGCGAGCAACATCCAGTTTGTGTTGCAGGGAGAGGGGGTAGTTTGAAACTGGGCTCTTAAAGTGGGGTTGTTGGGATCAGCCTACCGTGCTCTGCAGTATTTGCTCCTCATGGCACTCTGCAGTATGTCTCATTCCGTTGTTTGTACTACGAAGCTCGTGGTGATGCTGCTAACTTTCCAGCATCTGCTGCTGTTGGGTGTTCTTTCATTATCCCGTCCGTCAGAGTATAGATTGAATCTTGAAATAAAGACTGGTAACGCTTATAATATTTCCGGGCCGTGTGGCGGCATCTCCTCATTGGATACTCAAGACAGTAAGAATTGAATCTTACGCCTCTATCTTAGTTACCGAGGTCCAAAAGCACACAGCTTAATGTACTTCAGATCTATGCTGACAGAAATTGCTCACCGCGAGTTCAAGAATAATCGGACTCGTTTTTTGGACTTTGACCTGCGAAGCAGTACTTGCAGCTTGCACACTCGACGTCTTTTTAAGTTTTGTTTCACTCAAATGGAGTTTAGTCAAAGGTTTTGAAAAGTGGAATGTTTTGTATACATGTGCACTAGTGGACGCACTATTCAGCCTCTACGCTGCATGGAGCAACACACCAAACATCCTCACTCAACTACCTCAATGGACACCAAATATCCCATCCAACGATAGCTGCTATAACCCTTGTTACGAAGGATGGTATGGAGTTATGTGCGATTCTTCTGGGTATTTTGTTATCGCGTTGTGAGTTCATAACTTCCTGACCCACCGTGCCAACCAATGAAATTAGTATACTTGAATGAATTCCACGCTCTTGTATATTAAAGAAGCACCTGAGGTGAAGAGGTATTTTGAAAATACGCCATGCAATGATGAAATATTTAAAATATATTTCAGATGAAGCTAGTTTCTCTTTGTTGAATGTTTTGGTATATACTAGCTTAAATCGTGTCAAATGTTTGCTGTGCTGCTAGCTAGATATATGTGATGTGAATATTTGATATGTGATATGAAAATTTATTACATCTTTCAATGCTTGGGCTCGCTTGTGTACCACACTTTTGCAATTCAGGTACAGCAGGATCTGTCTGTGAGTTTCTCAAATGTCCTCCAAAAGTGGGGTTAAAATTCTAGATACATCATTTCAGAGCTAGAACTGCCAGTAAATTTACTGATTTTGTAGTCATGAAGAACTAGCCAGTTTTTTCCTTTCTATATTTTGGTGACTCCTCAGGCATAATTTTGTGTTGGACCTTACGACCTTGTAAGATGCCAGTCAATTCG
>Ga0116231_10012230_pt1 | contig 12726 bp, 3 predicted proteins | sample S1TSphgellanicum_2_FD_89695 | JGI IMG/M metagenome (GOLD analysis project Ga0116231, IMG submission 89695) | Host-associated microbial communities from peat moss isolated from Minnesota, USA - S1T2_Fd - Sphagnum magellanicum MG | ecosystem: Host-associated > Plants > Peat moss > Unclassified... | reverse complement strand
GGCTCTTATGTTCTCATTGGGTGGTTTTTGAATAGGCTTTTCTGTCCCCAAGAAAAACCCTCTTCCTGTGTAAATTTCTTTGAGCACTTTCTTCCTCAGGTTATTTCTTAACTGGCTGAGATCCTTTGGATCAACAGTTGGGATCTGTCGGCAAAATTGGTATAGAGATGATGGATTATTCTGCAATTAAAGTAACTTGCTCTGGTAGTGAAAAGTTTCACTCAAATAAGCAAAAACACACCAATCTTGTGTAAGTGTAAATAGCCATTCATTTAGTGTACAAAATCACATAAGTGCACATAATTTGCACTTACATGTGTGTGGTGTAAATGGTTTGAAAATGCATTTACATGGCCCTATTTAAATTTTTGGGGTCATGTAAATTTGTGGTTTAAAAAAACCTAGGGTTTCTAATTTTATGTTTGCAAAAATCATGATCATGAGTTTTTTTTGCTTGTGTCATTGCCTATTCCCTTTTTGGTCTTCTTTTTCTTTAAATGAGCAAGCTCATTTTGGTGAGCTTCATGGTTTTATTCATGGTCTTCTATTGTAGTCTTGAATCATGACCTTCATAGTCTTCTACAAGGTTTGTTGTTCATTCATGGTCTTTTGGCGTGGTCATGTTCCTATTCATTATTTGTTAGTGTGTAGGTAGGAGGTTGGGAGGCCAAAGGAGCTTCATAGAGCTCATCATCATCATTATCTTCTCTTTAAGTGAGCAAGATCACCTTCGTGGTCATTGCCATTGCCAATTTCCTTCATGGTCTTTTTTCTCCTTAAGGTGAGGAAGCTCATGCTCATGAGCTTTTGTGGTCTTGTTCTTATTTATTATTTAGTTATGTGTAGGGAGAAGGTTGGGAGAGTGAAAAAGCTTTTAAAAACTCATCATCATTGATTTTCTTTTCTTTAGGTGCACAAGTTCATCTTTGTGGTATGTGGTAAATCATGTTCCTTTCATGAACTTCATGGTCAAAGTCATCTTCGTTGTCATTTGGTGTAGTTTTGTTCATGTTCTTGACCTTTTGGTGTGTAGGATGGAACAATGGGGAACAAAGGAAAACTTTGTCATCATGTTTTTATTTTCACCTTTGTTTCAAGTGAACAACCTTATCAAAAACCTTTTACATCATGACTACATACTAGTGTAACCAAAAGAAGGGTGTATAAAAAAAACCTCTTGGGCACAAGAGACTCATAATAGATACAAATCCTGGGAATCAATTCCAACAACTTACATCCATAAGACTGCAAACCCGATACTACCATAATTTCTCTTGGTCCTATTGTTCTATTAGAACAAAATTCAATATTCTGGTGTGAATTGTCAAGTGGCACATACCTGGTGATCTCTTACTAACTTGTTATAATGGTAGCAAAAAATGCTACTAGGTACAAATCCACACGTTATGAGTCCAAAATCTAATGAGGTATAGCTTGAAGTTGGAACTTTCAATGTTCAATCAGTCCATATAAGCTACTAACCCTTTTCCTATAAATGCAACGATGTAGAAGAACACTTGACCCAATTTCATAAACATCTTGATCTCTATGTTGGCATTAAAGTATGAGTACATATACTAGGTTGACTTATAACCATTCAAGAAAGACAATTTCTTGTGCAAATATTGGCTACGGATATATTTCTATTAACTTCCCACTTCTATTCCTCTTTATTCTCATTTTGCCCTACCCAAGGACATCCCACTAAGGCTTCTAACACTCACTCAAATACTTGCCCTACTATATGGGTTAAAGAGAGGTTCAACCAAGGTCCCCATTCAAAATGCATAATTATCCCTCTACATGCCCCTATTTATATAACTCAAATTTCCTTCTGTTCATCATCAATCTTTAGCATCAATCCCTTGTAAAATCTATTACTAACAATAACATATTGCTTGCCATAGTGTAGTCACTGGTGCAATGAAAATTAGATACAACAACAACAAATTTCAACAAGCTCCACCTATCATTCTCTGAAAATGAATCAAAAAAAAAAAAAAAAACATGCCTTGCATTTTGTTCAAATTCTCCTTCTTATCTTGCCTTCCACCGCCCTACCCTCCATACCTCCATTCATTACCATAGCTTCTTCAACCATCCATTGCTTGTTGTCAATCTATTCCACATAATACACAAACAAACAAAGCTTCCTACCCATGCTCACAAGTCTCCTTGAAACATTGATTGTTGATGCTAACAAATAGTGACAGAATAATTTCCGTCGTTAGCATGTAGAAAGTTGACAACCACTCAAAACAAAAACCAAAACCCTAAAAACTTGTTGTGTTCACAAGAGAAAATTATCCAACTGACTTCCTATCCAGTCACACTAGAACCTAAGGTAGAAATTTGGTGATGTTTTAATCAAAAAATCAATAAAATATTTTATTGATGTTGTTGGGTCATTTTTTTCACAAAATGGTGAAATTAACCACAATTAAAAACAATTTGTAGGAAATAAAAAATTATGGGGAAGACTTGAAGGCTTTAGGTTCAAATTACTAAATAAAATGAATGATGTGCATCCCACTTTGATACTTCTACTTAATCCTCCATATTCCAAGGGAACCCAAGTTTCTTCATCTACAAGTGTTAACATGAACATCAAATCATTTACTACTAACAAAACTTGAATAGTAAACAATTTAATGATTAAATACATAAGCAAGCCAAGTTTGGGTTGTGTTTAATTGCACGTCTTTTGCATGTATTTTATTGTTGTGAACAACTTGGATGCCTTTAATTGTGACCATGTGCAATACTTTAAATGCAACATTTTTTTTTAATGGTGTCTTTCTTACATTGATTGAAAAGAAAATAAAGGGGAAAAAAAGTTTATTGCATACAACAAGTAATTTTGGATATGTTATTTGAAATGAAAATTGAAGTTGAGTACTTCAAGGTTTTTGTTACATATCTATACATGAATTTGATAGATCTAAAAACATTTCAAGATCACAATCAAGGACCGACGGGGTTGTAAAGCTACATTGCTTGCTAGGAAATGTCAAAAGGTAGCACCACCTAATGTGATTTCTTCATTTTTTGGAACCAACACACCTTACAAAAAAACATGATAAGGTTTCAAAAATTGTTTTTAAGTATTTGGTGATGCTCATGGTTAAAAGGTTTTCCTTCTAAACATTTGTAAAAACATGTGGATGTGTAAGTTGGCATTAAGGTTTAATCCCAACTTGGTATTCCTTTCCTTAAGGATAAATGTCTAAAGAAATCCTCCCATCCATGATTACTCATCATTTAAATTAACATGTGTGACCTTGTCTTGGTGCCACACCTATAAATATTGTTACATTCAATTTGTGGACAAATAGGGCAACATGATATTTTTGATCTTGTCATCAAATTTCTTACCCCATATTGGAAGCCTTGTCATGTTATAGTATGTTTTTTTAATGATAGTATTGGGCAAGGTTTGACAAAGCAATTGATGACCATGTTTGATTCATTTGGCCTCACCATCAATATTGTTTGTTATGTCAAAATGATGGCACTAATTAAGGAAACATGACCAACCTTGAAGTTAGTGATTTTGTGTTAAACATTGAATTTGCTTATTACCTTTGATGGTGTATGTTTTGAACATGCCATGAATAATTAAAGTGATTCAATATCTCATTATTGCACATGAAAATTTTAAGGAGTTGAAACTAATTAATATGAAATTTTCTCAAACATCCTTTCAGTCTTGCGTTACATGTTCAAAAAAATCAAATACATGTTGATAATATTCATTTTTGTAATGCAAGCATTCACAAGTTGTGAAATCTACCATAAAATTAATCTTTTCCCCTTTTCATTGTGCCCTATCCATGTAAGAGGAAAAAAATATGAAGGTGTGTATGGGTGAAAACATGAAATAAGAAGCTAGTCACGCTAAGGTTAAAGTCTTTTCCAAGGATTGAATTTTTCATATAATTTTTCAAACAAAATATCAAATTTGAGGCCAAAGATGACATATAACTTGATAAAAAATTAAATTTTGTGCATCAAGCTTTAGATTATAGTCAAATCTATAACTTTACTTTGGACCATGATTATAAATTCAAAATTATAATAGTGATTAAGGATGTTTGAATATCAAAATCTAAAAGTGTATATATATATTTTAATTTTTTAATTTTTTTTGAATATTTTGAACATATGAATCCCTTCTTGTGGAATATATTAAAGTTCACAAAAAATTTGAAATTATTTGGTAAATATTTGATCGGGAAAAAAAAACTTTGAAATAAAAAAAACCACATATCCACATGTTTTTCTTGAGTGTTTTAAACATATAAAAGGACTATTGAAACATGGTGAATTTTCATGAAAATTTTGTAATTGCGACTTTGAAAATATAAGAATTTATTTCACAAATTAAATGAATTTTTTTACATATAGTGTTCCCATGGTGATTTTTCAAAATTTTGACAAATAATTTTAAAGTAGTGTCCACACACTTTGTGGCTCTTTATTTCATGCTTTCACTAGTATACATTTTGGTTTTGCTAAGCACAAAGTAATAATAATAGTGAATACACACTTTGTGCCAAAGGTTGCCATGTTTGAGCAATGTTTTATGTATTGAATTGCAATTGTGATGTGTTATCACCATGAGATTATGGCCTTAGCTAAAATGATTCCCTTTGCACAAACTTGGGCAATTACCAAAACCATTTGTGATGCCCTTTCTCCTATTGTAATTACATGTGTAGTTAACCACTAGCAATGTTGTGAGTGTTGACTATTGTCAAATGTTGCTTCAACAAATAGGTTGTATGTGCAACTTTCTAAAAAGGATGAAACTTGCAAGCAAAGGTTGATGTTGCAAATAACATGGACATGTGCATTAAGGTGGAACAATTTAACGCCAACATGTGAAAGCAAATAACCATTTTTTTGAGACATTTTATAAATTTCTTGGATGCTTCAAGTTTTAATCTAAAACTCAAAACATGTTTGCTCTCATGTTGGATCGATGGTTTAAAGAAATGAACATAACATAAGATTTATGTTGGCGAGGTTTCAATAATTGTGATTGGAGATTGGAAAGGCACCCCAAAAGAAAAGCTTGAAGCTTGAAGTCAAGTTTCAATGATGTTTTGTTTCTTGAACATGAAATTTTCAAGAAAATTTTGAAGTGTTTCAATTTAAAAATTCATAACAAATTTTTTTAACACAAAAGCTTTAAGAAAACAAGCAAGGAAAAAGAAAGTAAAGAAAACCTTAAGATTCCTCAAAAACTCCCAAAACCTTAAAAACAAAATTGAATTAGAAAAAATTTCAATCTTGGTTTTAGTTCTTGAATGAATTAGACTTTAGGTCCAATTTCAAACACCTGTAATGCCATAACCATGGGGTGTTTTAATCTAATTCTATAATTAGTCCCCCTTTGATCCAATTTTAGTTTCATCTAATTTTTTAAATGGGCCCCAATTCCGGTTTTAGTTTTAGAAGTGGATAAAAAAGGAATTTGGATAATCAAATCCACATGGCTAACTAACCAAGATTAGTTTTTCTGATGTTGTGCTTGTATATGGTTTTGGACTTACATTTAATCAAATCATTATGACAATTCTTAATTAGGAAATTAGAAAATTGAAGTTTTTTGCATCAAGTTAACATTGATGAAGACTTGTGAAGACCCTCGTGATACAAAATACCCCAAACTATTTCACTATAATTACTAAGTATGTTTTAAATAAATTTTGTTAAATAAGAAATTGTTTAAAATTGACCTTCATGCTTTGACTATCAAACAAAGGGCCTTTTTATTTTTTCCAAAAACATATCAAGTGTATGGAAACATGACAATTCTCATTGAGCTTACACACACAATCCCTAAATAAGTTAACTTGAGGTGTGTAAATACTTAAAAACAATTTCAATTCATCAAGTGTTTTAAAGACATGAAAGAAAAAAAACTTGCTCAAAACAAGTTTCATCCTTTGGCATTACAACTTTGAAAACAACATTAGCATTGTGCACAATTTTTTGCACAACACTTGAAAGGGCATTTGGCCATCCATGTTATTTTTGGCAAAAAACCTTGAAGATTAGAAAAAGGAATTTATCATGATATAGGTAAGTTGTGTATTCAACATGTGACCATTGTGTTATTCATCTTCTTTTAGTCCTCCTATTGTTCATTGTTTCTTTGGTCATCTTGTTGTTGTTCATTGTTGACATTTTTTGGTTTTTGTATCATGGAGATGGTTTGTGAGGGAATGGCAATGGTGATGGCAGTGGGGGTGACAACGATGGTGGTGATGGTATTTTATTTTAATAAGTCTTTTTGGTCCTCTTATTGCTCATCATTCACCTAGTTGTTTTCTTGTTCATTATGCCTTTGGTCCTCATGTTACTTAGTGTCTCGATGGTCATCCTCTTGTTGTTCATTGTCTCTTTAATTGTCTTATTGTGCCCTTGGTTATATTATTACTCATCATCTCCTTGGTTCCCCTATTGTTCATTACCTCCTTAATCCTTTTATTGTTCATCATCTTCTATTGTTATTACAACAATTCTAAAGGATTTTTTAAATATTAATGTCCTTGGTCCTTTTGTTTGGTTTTTATAAGGTTTAGGTTTATGGAGGGTGTAAGAGATCCCCCAACAAAAATGATGCTTGCTATTAAATCCCAATCATAAATAAAATGTTTTGGGTTTGCTTTTATTTTTGGAATTCATGCATTAATAAAATATGTTAAAATTCTACAATCACAAACCTAGGTGATCAATGGGGAATGTTGACAAAGCAAAGGGACTTTTGGAAAGCTAAAAGCCACATTGCCACAACTTGGGCTTCCTATGTGCTTACGACATCTTCACTCAAATCAAGTTCAAGTTCAAACTCAACTTCATAAGAATAGCTAAAGTGCAATATATGTTATCCGCTTGTTCCACTTGCATGTTAGAAGGGCTTGATAACATACAAGACTATTAATGGTGTTTTTTCCTTTTACAAACATTTGGAGACTAATCATTGGCAACTTTAGGCTGAATGGAATCAATGAGAAAAAACTAGGCTTGAAAAAGAAGGGTGCGTTGCAAAGAAAATGTCCAACGTAGTCCCTAACATTGTTTTTGTATTCTTTAGTAGTTATGTTCCTTATAACAAGGATGATCCTTGTTGAAAACAATTTGAAAATGATCTTGTTTGGTTTATTGCTAAGGAGCTTGTGCCTTTATCATTTGTTAAGGCACCCATTTGTAGAAGATTGGTTCTAAAGCAAAATCCTCTATTGAATTCTTCATTGAAGTTAAAATTTAAACATGATCTTTTGCCTTGAATTGCCAAAAGGACCAAGGAAAAGTTTGTATTTCCATCCCTTGAGACATGTGATACTTGTGTTTTATCTTTTGATCTTTAGTTGTCAAGGGGAGGTGTTGACATATTTGTTTTTATAGTCCATTTTTTGAATTTGCAAAGTGACCTATAGCCTCTTTAGCAACCTTTGTGACTTGCCTTTTTTTTTTCATACTTTATTTAATTACTTTGTTCATGACTCACATAATTTTTTTGATTTTTTTTTTCTTTACATAAAAAATCTATAATATCTTCCATAAATTTAGGATCCCCATTACCATTTTTATATAACTTGTTCATTTAAGTTAAAGCAAAGAAAATTGAAAAACTTAGTATTTGGTTAAGTTTTGCTTGGTTAGGTGGAAGCCTTTTGATGTCCTATCATGTTGCACCCAATAAAACCAAAAAAAACATTGCTTAAGTAAAGTGCAAGCATGTGTTTGCAAGTAAAAATTGGCACCTTTTTTTTTATAGTGAGTTCAAACTCGTGGACTAACAAGTGGGAGCCTTGTCATGTAACTATTAGATTTTTCGAAAGTACATACACATTTAAAAGTGTTGTGGCTTTATGGGTCAACAATATGCTTACAAAACATAGGTTTAATGGTCATGTTCACATATGTCAAAAATGAAGGGAGTAATTTTTCCACCATGATTTCAACATTAACCTATGTTGTGTCTTGTGAAATTTTGGGATTGTTGACACCTTTTGTAAGGGCTTGTTGGGGCCACACAATGTCCAAATGTTGATAGTATGCCATAGATGGCTCCAAGGTATGTGTTAGCTTGAGTAAAAAACCATCACTAAGATTAAGAAAAGTGGTAAAAGACAATAAGAATGGCTAAAGGCATGTGAACTTGTGGGGCACCTTTAGTAGAAACTCAAGACTCTTGTAAAGATTTGCTTTCCTTCATCCTATTCTAGGAGACTCTTGAGTTCAAGGATGTAATTATTCTTTGCTACAAAAGGCAGCAATCATTGGCATTGCAAGGTTGTGTGCCAAATCTTCAAGTTTGAGCAATAACCTAGGTTGTTGTTAATGCCTTAGGGCTTATGGTTTAACAATGTTTGCTAAACCAAACTGAAGGATATTAGTTGCTTTTAGATGCCCTTGTTGCCATTATAAGGCTTGTATGTTATATGTGACAAGATTGTTTAATACATGACTCTAATGAGACCCAAGATTTTGATGGAGAACATAAAGTCTTTTGGTAACAAATGTAAAAAGAAGTGGTACAAGTTTTGAATTTTTTTTCTTCCATTTATGGGTTTTTCCAAAAGAACAATGTTTACAACATGTTGGCCATGATGTGAGACCCCCACTACAAGGGCTTGGGGCTAGTCATTCAATTTGTTGGCAAGGAGAGACCATTGCAAACCAGTTGTGAATATGACTGCCAAATATTATTTCCACTCCTTGTTGTTGCATATAACTTTATAAACCCAAATGATGTAGGTGCCCAAGTTCCAAGCTTTGCATTCCAAAGTACTAAAACCACAAGTTTATATGATCTCATAGAGATTAATCAAGGGATGACAACATTAATGGTGAAAAAACAATTGAATCATTTCAAAGTCATGAAAGTCATGAAAGATGAGGCCAAAAATCCACTATAATGGTGAAGGGTGCATGAGGTACAATTTTCAAATGTTGGGTTTCTAAGGATTGTTGGTTCTTAAATTGATGTGGAGAAAGTTTTTAATATTGTAGGTATTTGTATAAACCTTTGACACTCTTGGTTGGGAATAGATACTCTTGAGATGTATAAGCATCTATAAAACCTACTACATGATGCTTGTGTTGGTAGCTTGGGGTCCTGAAGTAATTCATGGAAATGGAAGAAACCTTAATATATAAAAATGAAGATGTGATTTTTAAAAATGGGCTTCTTGAGTTGAAGGAACACAATAATAGGCTTTACACTTTTTCATTTTTTTTTTGCATTGTGTCAAATTTGTTTGGTTTGGAATTATGTTTATTTTTAGTTATGGTGTTAAAGTTGGTTGTTCTTTTGTTATAGATCTTTGGGCAATGGAGCAATGGAAACTGATGTTTCCAAATTTAAAAACCTAACCTTGGGATATGATAAACCCTTGAAAATTGCTAAGATTCATGTTTAGGGTTTTTTTTTTTGTGATGCCACATCGATTTAGGTTTTTTTCATACCCTGAATTTAGGTTTCTAGGGTCTGAAATTTGGGGTAGATTACCCAAAAGACCTTACTTCAAACCCCCCAAAAAAGCCTTATTTGAGCCCCTAAAAATCATGGTTCAAACCTTGTTTCAAACCCCCCCATAAAGCCCTACATCAAACCCTCATAAAACCCTATTTAACGCCAAAAAAACTTGTTTGAAATGGTAAAAAAACCTATTTCAAACCTTCAAAAAATCATAATCCAACCCCGCAAAAACCCTATTTCTAAACTCCCAAAAAATAATAATCTAGCCCCCCAAAAATCCTATTTCCACCCAAATAGGGTTTTTTGGGGGCTGATGTAGGGACTTTTCCGGGGGGGGTTCGAGATAGGGTTTTTTAAGGTTTAAAATATGACATAATTGGGGATCTTCTAGGGTTGCAATAGGCCATTCAAGGTGGTAGCTACAATTTGAGAAACCCTAGACATGGAACCACATGGCAATGACCACAAAAAGGTTTTGATCTTTTAAAGATATTTAATGTATATTAGTGATTTGAAATAGGCTAGTTTGTATTAGATTAGAAACTTTAAACAACTATAATAGTATTTCTATCCATGGAATAAAAGTTGAAGTTTTTAATTTGTTCTGCAATGTCCATTCTAATATTTTGGATGTCGGAACCCAAGGTTACTTAGAACAAAGGATTATTTAATAAAAAATCAAAAAAAATCTAACTTGAAAATAAAAAAAAGTCAAAAGCACTCCCCTAATTAAAAAAAAACCAAAAATGTGTCCCATATTTGAAATAAAAAATATTCAAAACTGAATTGAAACGAATCCCTTCCAAAATGTTAAGAACCAAAATCAAAAGATCCCTTTAAAATTGAGGAACTGACCAACATTTGGAAAAAACCACCTTATGAAAATTATTTTAACATCTTGAGATCTTGCACGGATCTTACACATAAAATTGCTATCCCCATTGTGCAACCACGTATCTTGTATACATGTGAAAATTACAGCATATAACCCTAACAAAAACAATGAAACCTCTTTGATAAAAAATCTTTATGTTAAGATTTTTCTTTGAGTTTATATATATATATATATATATATGACCTATTCATTATATGGTTAGCTAGGGAAATGGAACCCAACAAAAAAATTACATATCAACAACATTAAAAAAATTCTCCCAATGTCCAAAGATCTTGTAGAGATTTTACAAGATTGTAATTCAGGTATGAAATCCTGCAAATTATATACGTGTGAAAATTGTGCACTACAACTAGTGTTTTTTTTGGGTGGTAAAATTTTGCATTGCAATGACCAAAAAAAAAACTGACATAATTTCTCATAGATGCATAGTTTTTTAAATAAAGATTCTCCAAATAAATGTAGGCTTTTAGAACATCGAATGTAAGCTTTTGTGGTGTCCTTTTAGCAATGGATGGGATGACAATTTGTTAAGTTGTAAAATCATGATGCTGTCAGTGGTCACTCGCATTTACATCATGACTTTGGAAATGAGCACATTGTTGTGGATAATCTCCTCAACTTGCCATTTCCCGTCCCTTGTCACTCCATCATAGATGAGCTTCCCCTGAGCTGAGTATGCAGAGAATTGATAAGAAAGTATTTTGAATGTATGCAGTGAAAAAAGAAGAGAAAATTAGCCCTTTACAAAATTGCAACTTGGAATGAATGTCTGAGTGGTTGCACTAGAGTTGCTGACAATCATCCAGGCCGTTGATCTGTGTCTCGGATGATAAATTTTCTTCTTGAATATACAAAAAAGAGTGTTTTCATTGGGTTTCCGATCACCAATTTTGACAATTAAAAAATAAATAAATTGTCAGATTTTAGACAATTTAGCCAAATTTCGATATAAACAAAATATGAATGTAAAAAAATTTGAAGGTTGATGTTATTTCCAGGCAGGGAACGTCAGACTACGGCTATCGTTCCCCATACCTGAGAACAACATAAGCCTCTCTGCACTTGCCCTTTTGTTACACATCATGTCATCCTTCAGAATTAGGGTTTAGGGTTAAAATTAGGGTTAAGGTTAGTGTTTTACAATGTTGGCTAAATATGAATTATGGTGCATTCACACTCGATGTTAAATCAATGTTAATTGAAAATCTAGGTGGCATCCTCGATGGCAATTAAGGTGCATCCACACCCAATGTTAAATGGGCAATAGCTTAATGTTAAATGAATGTTAGTTTAACATAAAAACTTCACGATAAGTAAGTTTAAGTCTTAAATGACTAGTATAGTGTTAAGGAACTTAACACTAGAATCCCTAACACCAAGTGTGAACGCACCTTAAAAGAGCGATTTGAATGTTAATAAAATGGTGAGAAGTAAGGAATGCATGTGAATGTACTTACATGCGCCACTTGTGAATGATAAGATTTTATTAGGCACAAGCTTTGTGCGACAATCAATTCCAATGTCGTGCATTGTGTAGCCAACGGAATAGCAATCAAAAACTCACTATTGGATTATATCCATTTGCCATCCAAATCAAATCTACTCTCTTTCCTTTTCCAAATAAGAGATACATTTATGGATTTAAAAAATTAAAAAATTAAATAATTATTTTCCATTTGTGCCCAAAAAAAGAAATATATTTACTTTTATATGTCTTTTCCCACTAAGTCTAAATGGCATCTATCTATTGGTATTGATCCCGATCTAGATTCTCAAGTTGAAATTGGGACATTACATTAAATCCATTAAACATGATGCCATAAGTTATGAAGTAGTTCTTGTTTGGGATTTATTAGATCACATAAACCCGTAGTAAGCTTAGTATCTTCGTTGTACACTAGCTTTAGTGTTGTGATCAAGAGGAGTCACATGATCCGACATTGCAAACAACCAAATGACAACACAAAGTGATAAACAATTCTTACCTCATAACCAAATATGAAACCGTTTAAGAGATCTCGATGGGAAATTGGAGTGGTTTGTAATTGAGACACTAAAAGAATGATAATGCAAGTGTGTGTCCTCAAGAGTATGCAAAGTGTGTTGTCTCAAGCAAACACAACATATGAATCAAAGTGGCCAAGGTGTCAAACGAGTAGTAGTTGGATAGGGTCACAAATTCGTGGAGGGGAAGGAGATTAGTGCATACCTTCTTGCATTGTGTGGTTTCGTACGCAACAAGGTCAATCAAATTTGTTTGATTTAGTGATAACTTTGAGCACATGTTGTAGGTGGTGTGTGTGTGTGTGTGTGTGTTTTTTTTTTTTTTTTT
>Ga0116231_10012229_pt1 | contig 12730 bp, 8 predicted proteins | sample S1TSphgellanicum_2_FD_89695 | JGI IMG/M metagenome (GOLD analysis project Ga0116231, IMG submission 89695) | Host-associated microbial communities from peat moss isolated from Minnesota, USA - S1T2_Fd - Sphagnum magellanicum MG | ecosystem: Host-associated > Plants > Peat moss > Unclassified... | reverse complement strand
AACGAAAAAGAAATGTTAAAAAACCAATGTTTAGTGGGCCCTATGTGATGATTAATCAAGTAATAAAGTCCATATGCATTTTTAAAACTCTTTATTATACATATTAGGGGGGGAAAAAATCAATCCAACAAAAAGTGACCAAGATTGGGACTTTCGAAAATATGGTCCAAATCTGGTCATTCAAAAGTCCATAGTTAAAATGTTCACTAAATTTTTTGTTGTAATTTTTTTCAATTCATATTTTTTTTCATCATGTATCATATATTAAGTCCATATAAAAAATATTGAGATGAAATCATAACAAAAAATGCATTTGAATGCTAATGCAGAACCCATATTATAATCCATATGTCCACTTTAAAAGTTCATTACTATATGGTTGGTGTATGTTTATTGAATTTCGCCTTTTAATAAATATTTTAAATTCAAGTTGATAATTTTAATCCACAAATATTATTGTCAAATTAATGATTTTACAATGTGTTTGTGGCATTTGAATAGAGTACACTCTACAAAAAGTTCATAAGGTTGCAAAAAGTGAACCACCCTAACTTGCATCTACCCTATACCTAATTTTGGTTAGTATAACAAAGTGCTAGAGGTATAATGTTACTATATATATATATATATATACTTAATTACTTATATGTATTAACCTATACAAAATTATATTAACTTATAATTATTTAGGCTAATACACATAGTGTTAGTAGGCTACATTAGCTAATTTGGGCCCAACCTTATTACACCTACAATATTATAATTATATTAATTATTAATATCAATATTAATAGTTCATGCTATTATTATTTATTAGTTATTATTACATATATATTTAATAGAACCTACCTAGATTTCAACAAGTAACTTTCAAATTATTTTTTATAAGATGTTCATGTAGATAGTGACAAAAAATCATTAAACTTGGCATATTATAAGTTTGATATAATCCCTACCTATTTCATTTTTTTAGTGTCAAAAAGCTTTGAAAAATCAAATTGAAAACCCACTACCTACACACATGGTATATTCATGTACATGTGAGATGTTATTCTTTGTTGAAAGTTGTAATTTTACAATATTAAGACCTTATTTTAAAGATTTAAATGTTTGTTAGGTTGTAGCCATTCACAAAATTTCCCAAGGCAACAATTATATCCAATGAGCTTTTTTCCATGCCAAAACAAATTGACTTGCATGATATTATTATATCAAGTACAATTATGGGTAGGGTAAAACCTAAGGTGAGAGCATTCTCAAAATGATAAGGATATAAGATGCAATTGAATTATCTAGCCTTACATATTGGCAACATTTTCAAATTGCAAGCTTTACCCATTGTATAACATCAAACAAAGGTTACCATGTAGCTAAAAACATGCAGGTCATGATCACATATGAAGGAGAGGGTTTTTGAATGTGTTGATGATGCTTGAGAATTCTTAGGAATATATTGTGCATGAACTTGGATGTTTTCAATTGGTGGACTATCAACATTCAATGACAACAATGTTTAAATGTACAATGATATTAAACATGTCTTCTCCTACAAGTTCAAACATGAACAAGGGGTTCAACATTGTCAAGGACACTTTTGGATACAACATAATCATTCCTATAGATTATGCATTTCCATTGTCTTTTTTGATTGAAAATTCAATCATGTTGGACATTGGATAATTCCAACATTAGTAAACAAGATTAATCATTTACAAGGTGAAGTTGCTAGAAGTATAATGAACTATAGTTCAAATCTAACATGTTATGTCTTGATTGACATACATGGTATGATGAGTTACAATGTTGCTAAACTATATTTTAAAAAAACTTTTTGAAACATTTTTTGGTCAAACTGTCAACAATGCAAAATATCACATGGATTCACAACTCAACCTACCAACTATAAAATAAAATAAAATAGATATTTAATTTGATTATCTAAATAATGATAATAAAAACATTTTCCACCAAACTATTGCTAGACTTGTGACTTTTATCCAAGCATATATATGTAGGTTTCTATTTCAAAGAAAAAAAAAAAAAAATACAAGCTTGTCATGTCAGCTTTAATAAAGTAAATCATAATTCTAAAATGTTTCAAGAGGGAATTAAACTTTCACCTCCAAAACAATCAACCAAATCTTTAATCATCTGACCACAAATTCACATTGTGATAAGTAATATCATTACATACATGTAAACACATGTATATTTCACATCATGTGCATCATGATAGAATCATGTTATTATGTAATTTAATTTTTAAAAAAATTCTTGTTCGCATAATACATTCAAGTTGTAATGCCTTCAAAATGTAAAGACATCATGTTAATTTAAAGTATTTGTTCCAGAATTAAAATTTTATTTTTTAAGATTTTGATTTGGTCTATAATTTCAAGTATAATGTCATAATTATTTACATTTCTAATGAAATTAGTTTCACATGTGAAATACATAATTTAAAATTTAAAAAAATTTCACAAGTTTTTAATTTCATAAATAAATTCAATGAGAAAAAATTAAAAATTCAAATACATCTAATTTGTAAATTTTGTACAATCCATTAATTACATTTAATTTAAATGTTGATTAAACTTATGTAATAGTTAAAAGATCCAAGTTGTAAGATTTTGAATGTTGTGTTCAAAAAGTATGTTAACAACGAAGTATGTGAAGGAAATTTGAAACAATGAATAAAATGGTGTCTCAATGAAAATGCAAATGATGAGGACCTTACACAATCTAGTGTTAATTAAAGACAATATAGCCCCAACTTTAGTTATGCCAATGCTTTTAAAAATAGTTAAAACATCATGATATTTTAGCACAAAGTAGCAAAGCTAACATGTTTTATGTCGGAGGTGTTAACACATGGATGTCCACATCATAGTTCAATTTAATCATGCCATTATAATTACAATCTCCAAATAGGTGTCACACACACTTAATTTCATGTGTGGTGACACATTGATGTCCATGTGACAATTTGGTTGACATAATTTAGTCATGCCAATAAAATTACAATCTCCAAATAGACATTACATAGTTCCCATGTGACCAATAATGTTCAATGTGATTAAAATGAAATTGTGTTTAGTCATATCAAACTTACTTGTTTTCTTGGTTAGTCAAAATAGATGTAATTAATTATTTTAGTAAAATAAAAATGATTATACATTCATTATAATCACAATGTGAGGGAGTGGAAAGACATATTTGTATTAATAATTGTAAATTCCTCACTTTTTTGCCAATAATGGACATTGAATTTTCATGACATCACTAAAACCATTATTAAACTATTGTAGAATGTTGAAACAACCTTTGTATGCCAATTGACTATTCAAGTTTTTTGCAATATGACTTCCTTCCAATTTTGTTCTTACATTTAATTATAATTTATTTAGTACATCACATTCCTTTTAAATTAGTGTTAATTGCTAAAGGTGAAATTGATGCCCCCGATCATTACCATCCTCCAAGGGAACAAGGTCAATATTTTATTACACAACAAAAAGGAAACTTTTCCCACTAGCTTATTTTACTACAATTATTCAAGTAGTAAGTAAGAAGTCATAGAAAATGGAATAAAGGAGGTAAGGGTTTGCTATCCAAGAACATACCTACCCTCCTTTATGTGGTTTAATCTAGGGCGTACAAGGAAAAAAGTAAAGAAATGCCACATGAAAAAATAATCAGAATCCAAGAATAACTATTCTCCCTAACCTTGCAATACCTTTAAATGCCTTGAATGTTGCCTTATGATGTTTATATATTGTCAGCCATCATTGTCCCTCCTTTCACATGCTTGTAGGTACTTGGTGGGCGAAACCATCCTTGGGTGGTACCGCTAAGAATCACTTCAAGGAATGGTTAAGGAATCAAAAACAACCAAATCATTTTTCAAGGTCCTTTTTGTTAAATGTTTTCACAACTATAAATTATTATTTTTTCATGTTTATCAATTGCATGTTCTAATGTATGGTTTGAAGTTTATTTGGAATTTAAAAAAATTGGAAACTTGGAAAATTTTATATTCCTAATTAAAATGGCCCTTTAAAAAATTGATAACATCAACTTTGGAAATTCATAGTTAAATCATATTTAATAAATTAATTTCCAAATAGAAACCTAAAAATAATATGACTTCCAAATTACCTTAGGAAAAAAAAATCATAAGAAAAATCTCAAATCATGTTTCAAATTTGTGTTATTGACCTTAAAGTTCAAGGAAAAAACCAGTGCTACGTTCTTGAATTTTTTTCTAAATGCAATGATTAGGAACATCAAAATACATAATATTTTTGATATATTGGGTTTTCAAAATCTATGGAACCTAATAAATGTATTCATAATTTATTTTTTATGAAAATGTTCATTTAAGTGTTTCCCATGATTTTTCAAAGTTCGATGGGTATAAGAAAATCAAGGTGTGACATTCCTTGTGGTACCACCCAATGATGGGCTTGCCTTGGTTTGGTTTTGCCTATCGCATGCAACACCTTGGGAAATCCTTTTTCTACCTCCTTATTGTTTATAACTAGCTATTTCTTCTTTTAACTCATACTTATTTCTTGTGACAGTACCTTTTAATTATAGGTGATTATTTTGATTGTTTTTTCCTCTTTATTGTACACCATCCAAGATTGGTTATTACCCTCCTATGGCACCTAGTCCCTAAGTAGTCTAGAAATCACCCGAAGGTTGCCTCATTACTTTTTGTCTTAGAAGGCATGCAAAAATTTTAATTCAAAGGAGCACTCTACTTGTACAATATCAACTACTTTACCTTCTATACTTTTTAATAGGATATAAATGCAACCCAAGAGACTCAAATCCTTCAACTTTAAAATCACACACCAAGTACATACATCTTATTCCATTCTCCTCTCATTTTACCAAAGTCTTGAATGCTATAAAATTCGCCCAACCTCTCCTCTAATCCCCCTTCTCCATACACCACACAAGGCTCACATTAACCCCTCGAAAATAAGGCCTTTATTCTAATCCCTTTTTAAAAATCTCCTAAATGATTGGGTGGATTACCATCCAACCACTCACTAACCCAAGCTATTTAATCCCACTAGTTTCATCCCTTGGGTAAATGATGATAAGTTTACCACTAGTAATTATTAGTTACTAAGAAGCCTATGGAACTAACTAGTTTAAAGATTTCTACATGTTAGCATTAACTTGCAAAAACAAAAGAAAAATAGATCATAATGTAGTCAGACCAAGCACCATGAATCACTATTTTGAAACACATTGGAATTCACCATCAACTTCCTTGACTATGATTCCACATGGCCATTTGTTTCCACAAAATTACCCATGCACACTATAGGAGCCCAAGATCTAGAATCAAAATAATTTTAGCAATTTCAAGGATTGTAATTGTATGCTTTGTTGGTGATTGGAATTGTCAAGTAGGCACATCCAAGATTCCCTTGACATTCCCACTTCTTAAAATTTTGGTTTTAATATGTTGTGTTCACCTCCTAGTTATCGAATTCATATAAATGCTTGATGACATGTATAAATGACATGAGCAAATGTTACCAAGAATATCTTCCTAGCTTTGGTTGGCCCTTTGGCTAGTACTTACTACTATCCCTATCTCATAGTGAGTTCTATAGTCCAAATTCATAACTTTATACGAGCTCACTGCATGCATGAGAAATGTTCGAAGAGATTCTCAACCCATTTGAACTCTCTTCATAGAGAGGCCCGCAAATTTTTAACATATTTGAAAAACAAGTTGGGGTTAAAGGTTGTGATGTTTTGGCTAATTAGATTCTGCTTTAGACTTCTAAACATATATTAATATGGAAAAATATTGCATAACAACCAGATGTGACATTTGTCCCAAACATGTTATACAATTCGTAGAATTTAAATATCCACATTTCATGGTTGTCATAAGGATAAACAAACAATAAATAATCCCAAGTAGATACACACCCTTAATCATAAAAATGCCAAATGTAGCAAATTATACAACTTCTATTATAGTAACAGGTTGAGTCTGAATTTTCCAAATGACCAATTGCACAGGGTTTGTTTCTAGTGTACAAATCCATCTAATTGACATAGTGATGTGCCCCCAATTTGTCATCAAAATTTTGGAGGTATGAAATGTAACATAAATGCTTTGAAATTATACCTGTCATATTAGAGCACACATGATATGATACAAGTGCATATGGAATACAATATCTTCTAAATCTTTTTATTATATTTTTGCAATTGTTTCTAATTGTCATCAATGTATGATGCTCAAACACATATTTTGTCACAAGAAATATTCTAATGAGTTACTCAAACTAGTAGTTAGAAAAATCTTTTTTTTTTGGTTGCAACAATCGGCTTGTAATTAGATTATGCTCTATTGATAGTCCCAAAGCTTGATGGATCCTTGGTAGCTAGCCCTTATCCATACACTAAAGTGGATTCTACTCTTTATATTTTTTATACTCATGATATGAATGCTCAAACTTTAATATTATGAAAAAGACCCACTTGCATTAAGTTGTAGAACTCAAATCCACAAAAATGCAATTTTTTTTCTAATTTTATAGATTTCAAATAGGAAATAGTCAACTTGAACCAGACCCCAAGGTGACCTTTCCAATTTCCAACATGGCCCACAATGCACACACAATCCACTTTGAACATCATATGTTGAAGGAGGCGGAAACATGGGGTATTCTCTTGATCCAAGAACTTTGAACATATAATTCAAACTTACTCAAGCCATTTTGTCACTGCTCAACTATGGAGCTCTCAACGAATTCTTGGGAATAATTTGAGAAACGTCAGGAGTGCTAGTTGATAGCAATTGAACAAGGGAGGTTGGGTAATCTGACACAGTTGGGTATTCTACTATTCACTACAACAAAATGTGTTTTTGTTGGAACCTAGTGGAGATCTAGTGAATTCATTGGTCCACTGAATAAGAACTAGTGTACTGCACCCACATTTTGTAGTAGCAATGGGACTGTGATTGTAAATGTTTGAATTTCATCAAGACATGACAAGACCATGCTAACATACAAGAATGGTATCAACCTTCTTGGAACAGCTGAAGGTCAGGCCTTTAAATTTGAAGGGCCTGTACTGTAGGACAGGTCTAGACCTCTAAAGGTTATTTAAACAATTTTCTATGTGGAGAGTAAGGAAGGCAGTTTGAAGTATGTCCAAAGTTGAAAAAAATTCAAATGTTCGAATTTGAAGTAATGTTCAAAATTTCAAAAGAGAAATTCTCACAATGTCGTAAAAACCTTGCAAATTTTCATTCAATTTTTTTTGAATACTAGAAAATTTTCACAAGTCATATCCCTCTCTTAATTTTTTTGAAATTGATAATAACATGTAATCACAAAATTTAGTGTAATTTGATTTTCAAATTTTTTTTCCCCACTAGTTTCATGAGTGCCTTCATCATTGTTATGCTTACTATTACTATAATAACTTTGAATCTTGTACATTAGATACTATGCTACTGAGTTTCAACATTTTATACCCCTGATTCAATAAAAATTTCTTCACTTTTTGACTAATAAAATTTGAGGTTGAAATTTGGGGTAAGGGTGAAAAGAGAGCCCAAAGTTAGGGTTACTGTCCAGATTTCTCTATTATATGAAGAAAAAAAATTCAACGTGTCCTTCACTTGTGAAAGATCTCACAATATTTTGCCCTTCTAGTGAAAAGCTAGATGCAATTGAAGGGCATTTAGCAAAATAGGGGCCTGTGTGCATGGGCTAGTAAAGCCTATGGCCAAGGGGTGTAATGAATTTAACACCATGGTTAGATTTTCTTCTCTTTTTCCAATGGTAGCCACTGAGCATCATGGAAAAAAAAAGGAGAAAAAAGGAGGGCGTTTCAAAAAACAAAGCACAAGTGTAACACCATGGTTAGATTTTCTTCTCGTTTTCCCATGGTGCCCACCAGGCACCATGTGAAAAAAGGGAGAAAAAAGGAGGGTGTTTCAAACAAAATGCCCACTTCAACAGGTGTTTCATTTTTCAAAATACCCTCCAAATATTGGAGGGAAAATCAGTTGGGTAACATGCCCCCCAGTTACACTAAAAAAATCAGAACAGGTTTTTACACATTCAAAACCTAGCAAACCAAACAAAAATTTGTACCTGAACCCTTCAAGCATGAGGCTCTGTTCATCTTGAAAAGTACCTCCTGAGCAGCCTTTGTTTTACTAGCGATTTATTGCCAGAATGTGAAATTAAAAAAAAAAATTGAAAAAAATTGTTTTTGGAGGTTTTGGATTGAAAATTGTCAGAATCAAATACGTGATTTTCATTGTGTAGCCAAACATATGGAAGGCTGATTAATTGGCTAAATCTTCATAGGGATAATCGTCACTTTTTTTACATTTTCCAGTGAATGATCGCCACTTCAGCTACAAACAGAAATTCCTAAAAAAAACATTGCTCCTGAGGCCTAATAAGACACTAGTTCCTATGACACACAAGTCACTCAACACCTAGTTCCTATGAAGGTACAACTTGTACAACTTGTAAGTTGTAGAACCTTCAAATTAATATTTACATAATGAATCTAAGATCCCTGTCCCGCCAAGTCACAAATCACAACGCTCCAATATCCTACTCATCAAGGATAAACCCACATTGCAACTCTTTATATTCGATACCTAGATACAATTGTACTTGGCTCTTGACTCTTGAGGGTCCCCTCAAAAGCAATGAACTGATTCCCAATGTGTAATCATCCAATTTAACTTATTATTGCATTTCAAACCACGGTCTGTAACATGGCAAGAAAATCTAGACCTTTTGTTGCCACAATCACAGTAGTAAATTGGCATGGAGGAAAATAATCCTGTAGTTTGTTGAGGGCCCTCAAGTGACTGAAACTGGCTTGCTGAACTGAGTCACTTGAGGGCTACTACTATTAAATTGGGGATGAAACAAGGATTACAGAGTCAAACTAGGGTCTAAAGGCAGGATGACTTTAAGGATAACTCTATTGTCTTGCCCACTTCTGTGCCAAAATCACCCAAGGTATTTGACAGTACATAGGTTAGAGAACTGGGCCCCAAGAGGTTTGAAATACAGATTATAGAAATTAAAACAGTTCAATGGAATCACCTTGATTGGAGGAGGGTGGAAAAGTGAGCATCAATTCAAATAAATTGATCTTGTAGTGTAAAAGTGAGTGAGTAGTTTAATCGTCACTTGGGTTCCTCCACCCTCAGCCTCAAAAGATGCCAATTTGATTACAAAAACAAAACAAAAAGTTTATGGATCAACAAAGTCAATCATGACCATCACAAGGCCATTTTTTTGGGGGTGGGTCCAGTTGAGCATCCGTCCATCATCCAGTATGTCGTCTTGTGTGTAAAGTGCTGCCAAGAATTGAGGGTGCAAAGATTAGGCTATCCATCATTGCCCATCTTGTGCCATAGCCCAAGGCTTTTGTGCAGCTTTTCTATTATGCTACTGGAGCCACTACAATCTGCTTCCAATCCCATCCCACCTTTATTCCTTTCTTCAGGCCACTTTGGGAAACTCTTATGATTATCCTTGGGATACCCCTTCCCCATGCTTTCTTTAGGCCTACAAGCTGCCTCAGTACACCACTCTTTCAACATAAAATACTGTCATTGCTTACTTAATTCCATGCCTCACTTACATTGCATTTAGAACAGCTCCACCGGCAGCAGTATACTGGTTTATAAAATTTGATTTGGATGAAGTTTGGGATTTAAATAGTATAGGACTGGTTTTGAACCATAAAAATGTCCACATGAATATAGTGCTTTCCAAAAGGTTCAACAAATACGATAAACAAATACCATCCACTTTTGTTGGCCAGTCACAATAGTTATCTCATCATGTGGTAGCATTTTATTAACCCTCAGATTTCATTGTCCAACATTTGGGCGAGGGTGATCGAGCAACCATGATGAGTGAGCCCAGCTAGTGGCCATATTAAGCCCAAAAAATGTTTTTGATTTGAACTCAGAGACCCTAATTTAATCTTAGCATAGGATATTTGTAGTATTTTGAAATAATTTAAATGAAAATTTCCATGGTACCAACATGGGTGTTGGTTTACCCAAGGTCAATATTTCATGTTTATAGATGAGGCACGGAAATAAATTGCACACTATTTTGGACGGTCTAGGCATTGGTAGATGCCCACATATGTAGAGTCTGGGTGAATCTCCTCTCCTCTTAGGAATCCTAAGAGTGGGTATGCTCTGGAGCCAATAAATCTTCTTCTTGGCAATTAGACATTAAATTTGGTTGGAGCATGACAAGGAGAACTATGCTAGAATTATATTTGAAGTCAAGCATCTAGCCTTGTGAAACTATCACAGGGAGGATGCTGTTGGGTGGGGAGGGGTTATTAAGAAACTTTCAGCTGGGAGACTGCTTCATGATCTGAAAGTCAGTTGGAATCTGCATCATCTCACAAGTGGAAAAAGGGCTCATATATGCCATGTGGCTAAGCCTTACCGACTTATCATCTATACTGTGGTGGAGAGAAAATCATGGGCGATACTTCCAAACTGGGATCCCTATTGGTCCTCATGGAATGATATCCTACCAAAAAAAGAGTCCGAGTGAGAGTCTCACTCATATAAGCAGCAAATTGTCTTATTCAGTGACGGCACCCTCAACACCCAGGATAATGAGTTCAAGGAATTATATATCTGGAGAACCAGTCTACCCACATATCAACTGCATTGGCAGCCTGTACTTGTATTGACAATGGAGTTTGTCAGGGGCCAGTTTCCATGTAGGCAATTCTGCCAGCAACAAGAGGAATGACTAACTGGGAGTAATCTCGCGTTTCTAAGCTCACTATTGCCTACTGCTAGACGAGTAGCTGGGTGATAGATTCTTCACCAAGCTCTTATGGCTCCTCCCCCTTGACCCACCAGATTGAGAGATTCCCTCTTCTTACTCATCTCAATTGACAAATGGTAGTTCATTTTCTTCAGTCAACCGATAATTTACATTATCTCCACTTACCATAAAATGGCCAACCAGAATGAAACAGTGCCCACCACCGCATCATGAAGGATGGGTGGAGGCATCATGGTAAGTGGTCAGGAAACAGTTTCCTTTTGAGTTGCGGTTCTATGCAACTCTTTCTTTCTAGTTCACCATTTGAAAGGCTATTTTGTATGTCATCACTTGGGCCAATCATTATGGCTGACCAATCCAAGTAGTCATGTTCTTTTATTGGCCCTTTTGAAGTCTCGATATCATCTTGTGCATATTTATAGGTCCAAGCTCAGTTTCACCATATTTGAAGGTTGAACTTTATTGAAGTTCTCCATATAAGCCATGTTGGTTTGAGTGAAGCAGCACCCACCAATGTACCATCCATTGGATGCCCATTATGACTCAGTTGTGGATGAGCCTAAACTGAGTTAATATCCGGTTTCAGCTTGGTAATCCATTCTGTTAGAAGTAGGCCATATATATATGGGAAGATAGGCAGGAAAATAGGTGAGTACTAGATGAGAAGATGGTTTGTACATAGGTGGTTTTTAGTTTTAGTGCCTACCTACCAACAACTGAGCTAACCACCATTAGTGGACAAATTGTCTTAACTCTCCAACCACATTCTCTAACGGAATGATTGGTCTATTTTTTTTGGTCTTCTCCTCCAAAATCTCTTCCCTTTTGAAATTGTGAACATTTGTTACATTTTTCAACCTCCCTCTCCTTTGAAAAAGGGTGTACATTTTAAATCATTAAAAACATTCAAGCTGTGAGCTAGATTTTATTTTAATTCATCAAGTTTAGGAACTATATGATGAATTGACAAGTCATTAATCAATGTGGATTATTGTCAAATAATTTCCAATATTAAGTCTATAATCAATATGTATTGGAACATATATTGGAGATTTTCAAGTATTGGGTTTGAATGTTTTGGGATGAATTTCAAAATATGCATTGTTAATATTGAACTGGATATTACAGTTATTTGTAAAGTGGCCAACAAAGGGTGAAAGGTGGGACAGGCCGCTGACACATAATGTAGCAAAATAATAGTGGATGAAACTCTGTCAACTAATGAAATCAGGGGTTTTCAGAGTTTGATCCTGTATTTTGTGTTGTGATGCACACTGCTCCAACAAGGCTAGGTAGTGTGTTTCATATTTTTGTGTGCTTGTGAGAGGGAGAGAGGAATCTTCTCACTAGACTATGAGAGCTAGGTTTTGAGTTGTAATTTTGTTAAAAACAAGCAGGTTGGTGTATAAGGCATTAGGTTTAGATTGATCACCCAAAGGTCGAAGTAATGCCAAAAATGATTCAACCCAAAGGTTGAAGATAGGAAACAAGCTTTTTGGACAAGTTGAGATTGTAATTTGCTATCTTTAATATTAAAGCAATAGTGGTGTCTGTCTGTGTGGGCAGTGCTTGGAAATTTTTTTCAGTCATTGCCCATTCCCTGTGGAGCTTCCCCAAATGTAACTTCCCCCCAATTGTAATTGACTCCAAAGAAAAAAGAAATTAGGGGCAGTCTCATTTTTTGAGGTGCTTCCCCAGATGTAACTTCCCCATATGTAACTGACTCCAGAGAAAAAAGAAATCAGGGGTAGTCTGATTTTTTGAAACAAAAGATTTGGTAGACCAAAAAAAATAAATTTAAGCCTTGGACAGCCCAGAATCTTTTTTTTTTTTTTTTTTTTTTTTTTTACCAAGACTTCCTTTTTTTTTTTTTTTTT
>Ga0116231_10012228_pt1 | contig 12731 bp, 10 predicted proteins | sample S1TSphgellanicum_2_FD_89695 | JGI IMG/M metagenome (GOLD analysis project Ga0116231, IMG submission 89695) | Host-associated microbial communities from peat moss isolated from Minnesota, USA - S1T2_Fd - Sphagnum magellanicum MG | ecosystem: Host-associated > Plants > Peat moss > Unclassified... | reverse complement strand
CAGAATGGGCCTGAAGCGCAGCAGGCACGCCTGGTAGATCGCCTCGCGCGGCGACAGGCCTTGGTCACGCTCCGCGACCAAGGCAAAGTCGATCATCAAGATGGCATTCTTCTTCACGATGCCGATCAACAGGATGATACCGATGAGCGCGATGATGGTCAGATCGTCGCCCGCCAGCATCAGAGCCAACAACGCGCCGATGCCCGCGGACGGCAGCGTCGAGAGGATGGTGATCGGGTGAATGAAACTTTCATAGAGCACCCCCAGGACGATGTACATCACCAGCACGGCCGCCACCAACAGCAGCAGCTCGTTGTTGAGATTGCTTCTGAATGCGAGCGCCGCTCCCTGGAAGGTGGTGCGGATGCTGTTAGGCAGCCCCAACTGCCGTTCCGCTTTTTCGATTGCGTTGACCGCGGCTCCGAGCGACGCTTCCGGCGCCAGGTTGAACGACACCGTCGTCGCGGGAAACTGCGCCAGATGATTGATGAGCAGCGGGCGGGTTTCCACGTCCACCTTGACGATGGCAGACAAGGGCACCTGACCGCCGCCGGCCGTTGGCACATAGATCGATGCGAGGGAATCCACCGAAAAATATGAATTCGGGTCGGCTTCCATGATAACCCGGTACTGGTTGGATTGTGTGAATATGGTCGATACGATTCGCTGGCCGAACGCATCGTACAGTGCGTTGTCGACCGTGCCGACGCTGATGCCGAGCCGTGCGGCACTGTCACGATCGATGGTCACATAGGCCGCGAGGCCGTCGTCCTCTTCGTTGCTGACCACATCGGCGAGATCCGGCAGCTCGCGCAGCGCCGACAACAGTTTCGGCGTCCAGGTCGACAGCGCGGCTGGATCGGCGCTTTCCATGGTGAATTGGTATTGGGTGCGGCTGACCGTGTTGTCGAGCGTAAGATCCTGCACCGGCTGCATGTACAGAGTGACGCCGGCGACGCCCGCGGTCTCGCCGCGCAAACGGCGGATGATGGTGGCGACGTTCGCCGACCGTTGGTCGCGCGGCTTCAAGTTGATGAGGAAGCGGCCGCTGTTCAAGGTCACATTGTTGCCGTCCACGCCGATGAACGACGACAGGCTCTGAACGTCGGCATCCTTCAGAATGGCGGCGGCCAGCGCCTGCTGGCGATCGGCCATGCCCGCATATGAAATCGACTCGCCGGCCTCCGAAACGCCCTGGATCAAACCCGTATCTTGTTGCGGGAAAAATCCTTTCGGAATGAGAACGTACAAGCCCGCCGTGATGACCACCGTGCCGGTCGCCACCCATAGCGTGAGGCGCTGATGATCGAGCACCCAGGTCAGCCTGCGGGCATACCAGTCGACGACCGCAGCGAACCATTTTCCGGAGCCGGCGCCCGACGGCGAGTCCTCGGCCCGATGGGGTTCGTGCTTGAGCAATTTTGCGCACAGCATGGGCACCAACGTCAGTGACACTACCGCCGAAATCAGAATGGTGACGGCGAGCGTGATCGCGAATTCACGAAACAGTCGGCCGACCACGTCCTGCATGAACAGGAGTGGAATCAGCACCGCGATCAGCGACACCGTCAACGAGATGATGGTGAAGCCGATTTGACCCGCCCCCTTCAACGACGCTTCTAGAGGTGTAAGGCCGAGTTCGATGTATCGAGAGATGTTCTCGATCATGACGATGGCATCATCGACGACGAAGCCGGTCGCGATGGTCAGCGCCATCAGCGACAGGTTGTTGAGGCTGAAGTTCGCCAGGTACATCACGGCGAACGTGCCGATGAGGGACAGTGGAACCGACAGGCTGGGAATGATCGTGGCGGGGACATTGCGCAGAAACAGGTAAATGACCAGGACCACGAGCACCACCGACAGCACCAGCTCGAATTGGACGTCTTTCACCGATGCGCGGATCGTCGTCGTACGGTCGGTGAGCACGGTGACGTCGACGCCGGCCGGCATGGAATTTTGCAAGGTCGGCAGCAATTCCTGGATGCGATCGACGACGTCGACCACGTTGGCGCCTGGCTGGCGCTGCACGTTGACGATCAGGGCGGGCGTCGAATTCATCCAGCCGCCGAGTTTCGCGTTCTCCGCCCCCGACACCAGCGTGGCCACGTCCCTGAGGCGCACCGGGGCGCCATTCTTGTATGCCACCACCACGGTTCCGTAATCGGCCGCGTCGCGTATCTGGTCGTTCGTGTTGACCGTATAGGCGCTGCTCGGGCCGTCGAGCGTACCTTTCGGGCCGTTTTGATTGGCATTCCCGATGGTCGTGCGCAGGTCATCGATGTTCAAGCCGTATGCGGCGAGTGCGCGCGGATTGACGATCACGCGAACGGCCGGCCGCTGGCCCCCGCTGATGCTGACGACGCCGACGCCCTTGATTTGCGAGATCTTCTGCGCGATGCGCGTATCGGCGAGATCTTCCACTTCGGTGAGCGGCATGACTTTCGACGTGACGCCGAGCGTCAGCACCGGTGCATCGGCCGGGTTCACCTTGGCGTAGATTGGCGGCGCCGGCAGATCCTGCGGCAACAGATTCTGTGCGCCGCTGATCGATGCCTGCACCTCCTGTTCAGCCACGTCGATGGCGAGCGCGAGGTTGAATTGCAGGGTGATGACGGACGCTCCACCGGAACTCGTCGACGACATCTGATTCAGACCGGGCATCTGACCGAACTGCTTTTCCAGGGGTGCAGTGATGGCCGACGTGATGACTTCGGGACTCGCGCCGGGATAAAAAGTTTGCACCTGGATCGTGGGGTATGCGACCTCGGGCAGCGCCGACAGGGGCAATTGTTTGTACGCCATCGCGCCTACGATGAGGATGGCCACCATCAACAGCGTGGTGGCGACCGGACGCAGAATGAACAGGCGTGACGGATTCACTACGGGGCTGGGGCGGCGTGCTGGCGGTGGTGGGCTCCGGGTTGGCCCCCGGATTTTTTGGCCGCCGACGGTTGCGGATTGACCGGCGTGGTGGGCGCATCGGTCGGCAATTGGACCGCCGCGCCCTCGCGCAGGCGATCGCCGCCCTCCGTGACCACCACGTCTCCCGCCGTGAGGCCTGCGGTGACTGCAACCCGCTCGCCGTCCATCACGCCCAGGGTGATCGGCCGCACCGTGACCGTCTGGTCGGCATTCACGAGATACACGAAAGTGCTGACGACGCCATTGGGTGCACCGCGCCGGACCGCCGAGTTCGGAATGATGAACTGGTCCTTGACCAGGCCTTGCAGCAGTTGCACGTTGACGAATTGGTTCGGAAACAGTGACCCGTCCGCGTTCGCGAATTGCGCGCGCAATTTGACCGTCCCCGTGGTCGTGTCTATTTCATTGTCCACCGTCGAGAGCCGGCCATCGGCCAGCTTCACGGCGTTGCCGCGGTCATAAGCCTCCACCACCATGGAGGCTCCTTGTCTCACCTGCTTCATCAGCGAGGTCACATTGTCCTCGGGGATGGAGAAGATCACGCTGATCGGCTCGAGCTGATTGACCACGACGATGCCGTTGGTGTCGCCCGGAGTCACATAGTTGCCCTGGTCCACTTGACGTATGCCGACGCGGCCGGTGACCGGCGAGACGATGTGTGTGTACAGCAGGTTGACCTCGGCCGTCTTGACCTGACCTTCGTCCGACTCGATCGTGCCGATGTACTGGTCGACCAATGCCCGCTGAGTATCGAGCTGTTGTTCGGCAATGGAGTCCTCTTTGACGAGACCTTCGTAGCGCTTGAGGTCCAAACGCGCGTCGGCGAGCAGCGCCTGGTCGCGGCGCAGGTTCCCTTGCGCCGTTTGCAGCGCCGCCTCGTAAGGGCGCGGGTCTATCTGGGCAATCACCGCTCCTTCGTGAACCAATTGCCCCTCCGTAAAAAGAATCTTCTGCAGCGTACCGCTGATTTGCGTGCGCACCGTCACGTTGGCGAGCGTCGTGACCGTGCCCAACGCGGGAATGCGGATCTGGATGTCACCGCGGACCACTTGGGCCACCTCCACGGCCACCGGGCCATTCTGGCCGCCACGCCCCATGCCCGCCGCAGCGACGGCTTTGGGACGGTGTTGCACGATCCGCACGACGATGAGTGCGATAACCAGCGCCGCCGCGAGCACGATCAGCGCCGTTCGGTATTTCTTCGTTACCACATATTCACCCAGAGTCTCGAGTCCCGCGACAACCCGCTATCATAAGGCATGTACTCAACCAACGCCCTCGAGAGATTGCGAGCGGACTCATTGTGAGGAAACGTTAAGAATTCGAAACCCAGGATCGTTCTCGCCACGATCGGCACGCTCGGCGATCTGCATCCATTCATCGCATTGGGCATTGCTCTGCAGACGCGAGGCGCCGACGTGATAGTGGCGTGCGCCGCCGAATACGAATCCAAAGTGACCGCGGCCGGACTGGCATTCCGGCCGGCCGGCCCGAGCTTCGCCGACATGGAAAACGCGCTCGGGATGAATCGGGCCGAACTCACGCAGGCCGTGCTGAAGCGCAACGACTTCTTGTTCCGACGATTGATCGTTCCGCACGTGCGCCGGTTCTATGATGACATGCTCCCCTTGATCGAGGGCGCCGATATGGTCCTGACGAGCAGCCTTGCGTTCGGGGCGCGGCTCGCCGCCGAACGACTGTCGGTTCGGTGGATCGGCATCGTGCTGCAGCCGCTCATGTTCCTGTCGGCGTTCGACGCCCCGGTGATACCGGACGCCGAGTGGCTGAGCGCTCTATGCCGAGGCTTAGGTCCCGCCTTCACCCGTTGCGTGCTGCACATCGTAAAGCAGGCCGTTGGCGGGCTCTTGGGTCCGGTGCGCGAGCTGCGCCAGCAAATCGGTCTCGGCCGCACGGTGCGCAATCCGTTGTTCGAAGGACAATTCTCGGCGGACGGTGCGATCGGTTTGTATTCCAAGGTCTTGGGCGACATGCGGCCGGATTTTCCTAACCCCACGTCGATCGTCGGATTCGCCGGGTTCGACAGCGAGGATGGCTCGGTCGCACGGCTCGAGCCAGAGTTGTGCGACTTTCTCGACTCGGGTTCTCCACCGCTGGTCTTCACGTTGGGGAGTCTGGTCGTCCACAGCCCTGGCTCTTTCTACCGGGAAAGTTTTGCGGCTGCGCGTACTCTCGGCAGGCGCGCCGTGCTGCTGGTCGGCGAGCCAGCGGTCCTCGAATACGCCCATCTGCGTTGCGCCGATGTGTTCGTGACCGCTTACGCCCCGCACTCGCTGCTGTTCATTCGATCACTGGCCACGGTGCATCAAGGTGGCATCGGCACGCTGTCGCAAGCACTGCGCTCCGGGCAGCCGCAGTTGATCGTGCCGTTTTTTGCGGATCAGCTCGATAACGCTGCGCGCGCGGTGAAACTGGGCGTGGCCCGTGTGCTCGCTCCCCGGCGCTACGACGCGGCAGCGGCCGTGCGCGAACTGGCGCCTTTGATCGAGCGCGAAGAGTATCGTGCGCGCGCGCGCGATGTACGGAAACTCCTGCTAGCCGAAGATGGAGCCGCGGAAGGCGCGGCCATCGTGCTGAATCGGTTAGAATCGCATCATTCTTAACGTTGGAGTGATCCGATGACCGCGTTTTATCTTGCCTGCACCCGCGTTATGATGGCTCTGGCTTTGTCGTGGGCCGGTATCGCCCATGCCGAAACGTGGACGGAAGGAAAGAATTATTTCTTGATCGATCCCCCGCGTCCGCCCGCGCTACCCGCCGGCAAGGTCGAAGTCACCGAAGTATTCTCATATGGCTGTCCGGCCTGTAATGCGTTCATACCCGTTATGCACAATTTGAAGCGGGCCTTGCCCGCCAATGCGGTGCTGACTTACCTGCCGGCCGCGTTCAACCCGAGTGAGGATTGGCCGATGTTTCAACAGGCTTACTTCACGGCACAGGTGCTCGGCGTCGCGGATCAGACGCATGACGCGATGTTCGCCGCGGTGTGGGGGACGGGCGAACTCGGCATCATCGATCCGGCCACCAAGGGGATCAAGAGTCCGCTGCCCACCATCGCCGACGCGGCGCGCTTTTATAATCGTACCGCGGGCGTGCCGGTGGACAAATTCTTGGCCACCGCGAAATCATTCACGGTCGACACCAAGGTACGCAGTGCCAACGACGCCATCGTGGCCTACGGCGTCGATCGCACGCCGACCATCATCGTCAATGGGCGCTATCGCGTGCAGTCGGAAGCCGCGGGCGGCTACGACCAACTCGTCGAACTCGTCAAGTGGCTGGTCGCGAAGGAAAGCCGGTAGCGTCGGGCGCGGCGGATGGGCGCGGTACTTCTCTGGGGCGCGCTGTTCAGCTCCATCGGACTCGGTTTTTTCCTATATGGCCGCCAGCAGCGCAACGTCGTTCCCTTGTTGTGCGGCCTCGCGCTCATGATCTATCCTTATTTCGTGCCGAACGCCGTCGTGCTTGTCCTGATCGGCGTCGCGTTGACGGCGATTCCCTATTTCCTGCGGCAGTAGGGCATGCACAACCTGATTCGTTACCACCCGCGATTCTGGTTCTCGGTCATCATCGGCACCGCCATTTTTTTTCCGTTGCCGTCCCAGTGGTCGCTCATCAGCCGCATTCTGGTCAGCTGGAATTGCGGCGTCATCTTGTTCTTGGCGTTGATCTATTTCTGGATGACGCGCCTCAGCGCGGAGCGCATCCAATCCAAGTACATCGAGGAAGACGAGTCCGCGAGCTTCATACTCACGGTCGTGGTCGTCGCCGCGCTCCTCAGCGTGGCCGCCATCGTCGAGCCGCTCGCGACCTTGAAGCAAACCGCCGGGCCGGAGCGCATCGCGCACATCGTCCTCGCCGGGCTCACGCTCGCGGATTCGTGGCTCCTGGTACCCACCATGTTCACGACCCATTATGCCGACATGTACTACAGCGTCGAGGATGACGAACGCCCGCTCGGATTTCCCAACACGCCCATGCCGGTATTTTGGGACTTCGCCTACTTCTCGTTCACGATCGCCGCAGCATGTCAGACGTCCGACGTGTGCACGAACAACCAATCCATGCGCAAGATCGTCATCGCGCATACGCTGGTATCGTTTTTCTTCAATGCGTCGATTCTCGGGTTTGCGATCAACGTCACCGCGGGACTCATCGGAGCCGGATGAGGCGCGACCCCGCGAGATTCGGACGCGCCATGGCGGCTAGCCGGGCCGTGGGGCAAACTAGGAGCGTCGGCAGACCAGCCGCGTCCATCTAATCGTGTTCGGAGACGTCAAGTGTCCATCATTCCCCTCGAGATGCCGGCGATTGAGATCGCGTCCCCGGGCGGCCCGGAACAGTTGCGGCTGGTATCTCGACCGGTACCCAGTCCTGGTGCCGGCGAGGTATTGATCCGCGTGATCGCCGCGGGCGTTAACCGCCCGGACGTCGCGCAGCGCCAGGGGTATTATGCGCCGCCGCCGGGCGCCTCGGATATTCCCGGGCTCGAAGTGGCCGGCGAAATCGTCGCAGTCGGTCCCGACGTGACTGGGCTTGCGGTCCATGATCGCGTCACGGCGTTGCTCTCGGGTGGCGGCTATGCGGGATATGCCGTGGCGGCCGCGGGTTTGTGTTTGCCGATTCCCGGTCAGTTGTCGTTGCTCGAGGCCGCCTCACTGCCCGAGACGGTGTTCACAGTCTGGTCGAATGTGTTCGAACGCTGTGGGTGCAAGGCCGGGGAGTCGTTCCTCGTGCATGGCGGCACCAGCGGCATCGGCACGATTGCGATCCAACTCGCAACGGCTCTCGGTGTGCGGGTATACGCCACGGCGGGCAGCGCGGAGAAGGCGCGTATCTGCGAACAATTGGGTGCAATTCGCGGAATCGACTACCGGCAGGAGGATTTCGTCGAGGTCATCCTGCGCGAGACCGGGGACGCCGGAGTCGACGTGATTCTCGACATGGTCGCCGGCCCCTACGTGGCACGCAACATGGCGGCCGCGGCCATGTTCGGCCGAATCATCTGCATTGCCGTGCTCGGCGGCGCGCGTGCCCAGATCGACGTCGCATTGCTGATGCGCAAGCGATTGGCTCTCATGGGGTCCTTGCTGCGCTCGAGCCCGTTAGCGCGAAAAATCGCGATCGCTGAGGCCGTGCGCGATCGTGTGTGGCCCCTGGTCGCGGCGGGCCGCGTGCGCCCCCTGATCCATTCGACCTTTCCGCTGGCCGATGCCGGCGCCGCACACGCGCTGATGGAGACGTCGACTCACGTCGGCAAAATCATGCTGACTGTGCCGTAGAGCGCATGCGTAGACCGCGTCGATGAAATCCAAGGTCGTCGCCATCCTCGAGACGCGCACCGGTGCACATCTTTGCGAGTTGATCGCGCGCCGTGGTGGCATACCCATGCTGGCCCCCGCATTGAGCGAGGAGCCCGATATCGATCCGCAGGCCGTCATTGCACTGTTGGATCGGTGGGTTTTCAATCCTTATCGCATGGTGATCTTTCAAACCGGTGTCGGAACGCGCGCACTTTTTCAGGTCACGGACGCGCTGGGGCGCACCGACGAGATGGTGGACCTGCTGAGGCAGGCCGTCGTGGTGGTGCGCGGCCCGAAGCCCGTGGGTGAGTTGAATTCCCGACACGTGCGCATCGACATCAAGGCACCATCTCCCTTCACGAGCGAAACCGTGCTGGCCGCGATCGATGGCATCGAACTCGATCCGGTGGGCGTGGGCAATGGCGGCGTGCTCGTTCAGCGCTATGGGGCACCGAACGACAGGCTGCGCCGGGCGCTCGAAGCACGGGGTGCCGCGGTGGATGAGATCGCAACTTATCGGTGGGCATTGCCGAAGGATCTCAAGCCTCTCGTCGATCTACTCGATGCGCTCGCGACGTCGCGCGTGGACGCCGTGGTATTCACCAGTGCCGTACAGATCCATCATCTATACGACCTGGCCGCGGCGCGGGGATGCGCGGGTTCTCTCGCGGATCATTTGAACCGTCGCGTCATCGCTTCGATCGGTCCTGTGTGCACGCGCGCCCTCATGGAGCGAGGCATCACACCCACCTTCGAAGCGGACCCACCCAAGTTGGGGCCACTGGTCGCCGCATTGGACGCCATCTTGTCATCCTAAGACCGACAGTCACTCGGCGCGCCCACCGACGCTGCTCCGACCGGTCGTCCCTCATCAACCTGGCGCCCGCCGCGTATAACAACGATGTGAAAAAACACGCTTTCCAGGAGAGACCAGCCGATGAATACACAGAGTGCCAACTCCAGACCTTTTCTGACCGACGTCAAGACGCTGCGCGATCGAGCGCGTAAGAATATCGCCGACGGTGCGGTGACCTCCACCTACGAGGGCGACGCGGGCAAGACCATCGAGATACTGCAAAGCGTTCTGGCAACCGAGATCGTTTGCGTTTTGCGCTACAAAATGCATGCGGTCGCCGCGACCGGCATTTCGAGCGAGGGGGTCAAGGCCGAGTTCGAGGAGCATGCCCGGGAAGAGGCGGAACACGTCGGGGTGGTCGCCGAGCGAATCAATCAGTTGGGCGGCAAACCGGATTTCAACCCCACTGGGCTCGCCTCCCGCTCCGCTTCCGAATACGGAACGGCCGAAAACCTGGTGGAAATGATCAAAGAGAATTTGATCGCCGAACGGATCGCGATCGACCATTACCGCGAGTTGATCCGCTATTTCGGCAACGATGATCCCGCCACCCGAACAATGCTCGAGCGCATCCTCGTGGTCGAGGAAGAGCACGCCAACGACATGCACGACCTGCTGGTCGCGCATCAGGGCAAGCCCATGCTGGCTAAATAAGCACCGCGTTCAAGTGTCTATCGGCTTCTAGAAGCGATGCGCGATCGGATCATGCTCAATGGTGTTCATGATCCTCTTCATGCGCAGGCGGATGCGCCGCTGGGTGGGGCGGCGGCGCGGCATGTGGAGCCGGTGGGGCAGCCGGGCGCGCCTGTTGGACCGGGGCGCGCGGCTCCATCGCGGCGCGTGGCTCCGGCGCGCGCTGTTCGGCGGCTCGCGTTTCGGTCGGGGCGCGCGGCTCGGTAGCTCGCTGCTCGGGCGCACGCTGCTCGTATTGAGGCGGTGCCGATGGAGTCTGCCGCGACGGGTTTGAATGGACGACGCTCAGCGCTCCCGAACCACGGGCGGGAACGACGCCCGCCCCCGTGAACGCGCCCGCACGCGCGGTCGCCGCAACGGGTGGGTGCCCGTTATTTTGGCTAACGTGCTGCGCTGAATCATTTCTGGCGGTCTCAAAATGCTGTTGCTGCGCGGGGGTGATGCCGATATGGCGTTCCCGGGCTGCGGCCAATTGTGCCGCGTTGGGCTGTGCATTGATCCCATTCGCCCCGTTGTAGCTGACCCGGTTGATGGTGACGTTGTTGATGACCGTCTTGTTGTAGACGTTCGTGATCTGAACGTTGCTGATGTTGTTGACGCTTCTGTTGTAGTAGAGGTGCCCACCCTGCCAGTAGCCTCCCTCGTATCCGGTGCCGCCATAACCATAGCCATAATTCACGCCGCCATAGAATCCAACGTGGGGCCCCCAATAGCCGGCGTGCCACAAAAAGACGTCGTTCTCCGCGCCCCAGTAACCGGGCGTCCATAGATAGTCAGGCTCCGGCGCGGGAACCCACGTGCCGGGAACCCAGTAGTAATCCTGCACATCGTCGTCCCATGCCCAATAGCCGGGTGTCCATATGTAGCCGTCCGCGGGAATCGGCGGTTGGTCGTAAACAGGCAGTTCCGGCGGCGGTACGCCCACCGAAACGTCCACCGACATCTGGGCGAATCCCCACGCCGGTAGCATCAAGGCCAGCAGCGCAGGCAGCAAGGTCACACGCCAGGACTTCATCATAATTGTCGACTCCGAGGAAAGCGGCGGCCCATACTCTCGCCGGTTTATGACCGAACTCGTGGGCGGAAGACACCGGGTAGTGATAATAATTTTGTACGTTACTATAGCGACGCAAATCCGCCCGTCTCGTCAGGTCCGGGAAGCGCTCAACGTAGGATAGCGCCGATAGGCGACCGGCTCAAACCCGCTCATGCGTGTCCCAGATCTCACTCAGATCCTGCTGGGCTGGTAAAATATCGCTTTAACACGAGCTCGCACGCGCTCAGCGCGCGCGAAATCGGGAGAGCTGATGCATGAATCCGGGGTGAACGGGGTACCCACGCCGCTCGAACGACGGCGACTCGGACCGTTTACGGTATCCGCCATCGGCCTGGGCTGCATGAACCTGAGTCACGCCTATGGTGCCCCCGTGTCGAGCGAGGCGGGCGCGGCTCTCTTGTTGCGCGCCTTGGACCGCGGCGTGAGCCACTTCGACACTGCCGCTTTATACGGTTTTGGCGCCAACGAAGAATTGGTGGGCCGTGTTCTTGGGCCGCAGCGGTCCCGGTTCACCCTGGCCAGCAAATGTGGAATGCACGGCATCGAGACGCCGACCGGAATGCGCCGCGTGATCGATGCCCGGCCTGAGACCCTCAAGGCGACGTGCGAGGCGGCGTTGCGACGGCTGCGCACCGACGTCATCGATCTTTATTATTTACACCGTTGGGACAAGCAGGTTCCCATCGAGGACAGCGTGGGTGCCCTCGCGGATCTCGAGCGGGCCGGAAAGATTCGGTCGATTGGCTTGTCGGAGGTTTCCGCCGCCACGTTGCGACGCGCCCACGCCGTCCACCCGATCGCGGCGGTGCAAAGCGAATATTCTCTATGCACCCGTAATGCCGATATCGCGGTCATCGATGCGTGCCGCGAGGTTGGCGCATCCTTCGTCGCGTTCAGTCCGTTGGCGCGCGGATTCCTGACCGGCTGCATGCCGGACGTCGCCCGGTTGGACGCGAAAGATATCCGGCGTTCGATGCCGCGATTCTCGGCCGAAAACCAGGCCGCCAATGTGCGCTTGCTGAACGATTACTCGGCGCTGGCCCGTGAAGCCGGCTGCTCACCCGCACAGCTCGCTCTCGCATTCGTGCTCCGGCGAGGCAACCATGTCCTTGCGATTCCCGGAACCACGAACATCGCTCATCTTGAGGAAAACTTGAGCGCTGGACGCGCGTCGCTGACCGACGATATCGTCGAGCGCTTGGATACGCTCATCAATCAGCGCACCATCGCCGGCGATCGCTATAACGCAGCGACCCAGGCCGAAATCGATACGGAAAATTTCACGTAGCCTATCCCAATTCCAAGACGGCCCGATGTGCCTGGTCGATGGCGACGTTCGTGTAGGCATCCCAGCCCGAGTCGGAATTGGCGATCGTGATTCGTCCGAATTTGCGGCGGGCCAGCGTCGCGGTCGCTGCTTGTTGGATCGGATCGTCGAATAGCGGAGTGGGCGTGTAGGCATAGCCGTGCGGCCAGCGGTTGACGGTGATCGCCGCGACGTCGCGGTCGAAATCGAAACCCCCGCCGGCGAGCATGCGTCCGAGTTCATCGCGAATCTCGTTCTCGAAATCGTCAAACGACATGGCATAAAGGCGAGCCCGTCCGGCGCGGTACTGCTCGCGCATGGTGAGCCCTTGATTCGGTGCGGTCGGCGTGTGAATGAGATGGATGTAAATAGATTGTGAGGGATCCGCCGAGAAACGATAGCCGCCCATGCTTACCGGGAAATCCAGATAGGCGGCATACGTGCCGCCGGGATTGTCGATGGCCGCGACGCCGAGTCGATGCCACGCGTGCCAGTTGCGCACGACCACGTTGACGTAGACCAGCGGAGCGCGCACGTTGGTATGCAGTGCCGCGCGCTGTTCGGCGCCGATTT
>Ga0116231_10012227_pt1 | contig 12732 bp, 17 predicted proteins | sample S1TSphgellanicum_2_FD_89695 | JGI IMG/M metagenome (GOLD analysis project Ga0116231, IMG submission 89695) | Host-associated microbial communities from peat moss isolated from Minnesota, USA - S1T2_Fd - Sphagnum magellanicum MG | ecosystem: Host-associated > Plants > Peat moss > Unclassified... | reverse complement strand
GCCACGCGCGACGCGAACTCCAAGAGGTCCTGCGGGCGCTCGACGAGGAGATAATGGCGACGTTCTCGAGCGCGGTGGCGGACGTGAACGAACACTTCTCGACGCTCGTGTCCATGCTCTTTCCGGGGGGACAGGGTCGCCTGTTACTCACCGAACCCGAGGACCTGTTGAACACCGGCGTCGAGATCGAGGTCCGTCCCATGGGTCGCAACGTGCGGCGCATCTCGCTCCTGTCGGGTGGCGAACGCTCCATGGCGGCCCTCGCGTTCCTCTTCGCGGTGTTTCGTTCGCGGCCGTCGCCGTTCTATCTGATGGACGAGGTGGAGGCCGCCCTCGACGACGTGAACCTCCAGCGCTTCTTGAGTTTGATCGACGAGTTCCGCGACGAGGCCCAGTTGCTCATCGTCACGCACCAAAAGCGCACCATGGAGGCGGCCGACGCGCTCTACGGGGTGACCATGGTCCCGGGCGCCTCGTCCAAGGTCGTCAGCCAGCGCGTGAATCGCGTGCTCGAGGTGGAGCGCGCGTGATCGTCGTCATCATCGTGGTCGTGGTGGTCGCCGTGCTCGGTGGCTTCCTCGTCGTGCGTCGGCGTTCGTCGCGCGCCAGTGCGCCCCGGGTGCGCGCGAAGATGCCCGAGGTCCTCGTGCGCGACGTCGCGAGTCGTCCCTCGCTGGGCGACGTCGAGGACCTCGAACGTCGCTTGGGCTCCTCGCGGTCGTTGTTCGATCGCGTGCGGTCGCTGTCCGCGCTCGGCGCGCTGAGCGACGAACAACTCGACGTCGTCCAAGAGGTGCTGTTGCGCAGCGACGTGGGACTCGCCACGACCAACGAGATCGTCGCGAGTCTTCGCGCGAGTGGCGCCCCCCAGGGCGTCGCGAACGCCCTGCGCGAGGCGTTGTTGTCGTCACTGCGCGCGGACCGTTCGGTGCGCGTCGCCGCGAGTGACGGCCGCGTACCCGTGTGGCTGTTCGTCGGCGTGAACGGCGTGGGAAAGACGACGTCGATCGGCAAACTCGCCCAACGCCAGATCAACGAGGGCCGCACGGTCGTCTTGGCGGCCGGTGACACCTTCCGGGCCGCCGCCGCCGAGCAGTTGGCGCAGTGGGCGTCGCGAAGTGGGGCCGACCTCGTGCGCGCGAGCGAAGGGGCGGACCCCGGTTCGGTCGTGCACGACGCGCTCGGTCGCGCCCGCGCGAGGGGGGCGGACCTGGTCCTCGCCGATACCGCCGGTCGGCGCGCGAACAGCACGAATCTGCTCGACGAGCTCGCCAAGATTCGTCGCGTCGCTGATCGCGACCCCGGCGAGGTCGTCGAGACGTTCATGGTCCTTGACGCGACCACCGGACAGAACGCCCTCAGTCAGGCGCGCGAGTTCCTCGCCGCGGCGGCGGTGACGGGCATCGTGCTCACCAAGCTCGACGGCACGGCGCGCGGGGGCATCGTGGTGGCGATCGAGCGGGAGTTGGCCATACCGGTCAAGTTCGTGGGGGTGGGTGAGGGCGTCGAGGACCTTCTCGTCTTTAACCCCGAGAACTTCGTCGATTCCTTGTTGCGGGCCTGACGGTAAAGTTCCCACACCATGTTCGACGCCCTCAGTGAACGACTCGAGCGCATCTCGGGGTCGCTGCGTTCGCGCGGACGCCTGAGCGACGCCGACCTCGACGACGCCCTCGATCAAGTGCGTTCGGCGTTGCTCGAGGCGGACGTCGAACTCGGCGTGGTCGGCGCGTTCTTGAGTGCGGTGCGCGACCGGGTGACGGGCGAGGCCCTGAGTCAGAGTCTCTCGCCGGGCCAACAGGTGATCAAGGCGGTGCACGAGCAGCTGGTCGAGGTGCTCGGCTCGAGTGCCCTCAAGGTCACCTACGCCTCGCGACCACCGACCGTGATCCTGCTCGCGGGTCTCCAGGGCGCGGGTAAGACCACGACCGCGGCGAAACTGGCCCTGTGGTTCAAGCAACAGGGCCGCCAACCGTACCTCGTGGCGGCGGACCTCGCGCGACCGGCCGCGGTCGAACAGCTGCGCGTGCTCGCCCAACAGATCGGCGTCGACGTCTTCTCGGACTCAAGCACGCCGGTCAAGGTCGCCAAGCGTGGCGTCGCCGAGGCGGCGCGGCTCGGACGTGACGTGGTGATCATCGACACCGCGGGGCGTCTCGCCATCGACGAGGCGCTGATGCGCGAGGTGCGGGCCATCAGCGCGGCGACCTCACCGCACTACACGTTCCTCGTACTCGACGCGGTCACCGGTCAAGACGCGGTGCACACCGCCAAGACCTTCCACGACGCGCTCGAACTCTCCGGGATGATCGTCACCAAGCTGGACTACGACGCGCGCGGCGGCGCGGTCCTCTCGGCGCGCGGGGTCGTCGGGCGACCGGTGGTGTTCGCGTCCACGGGCGAGAAGCTCGCGGACTTCGACCTCTTTCACCCCGACCGGATGGCCTCGCGAATCCTGGGCATGGGTGACGTGCTGTCACTGATCGAACAGGCCGAGCGCACCATGGACCAGGACGTCGTCGCCGAGTCGGCCGGTCGCATGATGAGTGGCACCTTCACCCTGGATGACTTCATGGCCCAGTTGAACCAGGTGCGAAAGATGGGTTCACTCGGCGGACTCATGAAGTTGATGCCCGGGGTGACCAAGGAGATGCGCAGCGCGGCCGCCAACGTCGACGAGGGACAACTCAACAAGATCGAGGCGATCGTGAACTCGATGACCAAGCGCGAACGTCGTGAGCCGGTGATCATCGACGGATCGCGGCGCGCGCGCATCGCGCGCGGTTCGGGCACCAGCGTCAGCGCGGTCAATCAGTTGCTCAAACAATTCGGCGAGATGCGAAAGATGATGCGCCAAATGGGCAACGCCGGTCCCATGACGCCCGGTCCCTCGGGCAAACTCGCGTCGCTCGCGGCGCGCGCCCAGGCCCAGCGCGCGGAGTCGGTGCCCGCGGGATTCGAGTCCCTGGCGGCCGGCATGGCGAGTGCGACGCCCGCGCGTTCGGGGGGCGGTGCGAAAAACAAGAAGAAGAAGGGCGGCAGGGTCACACCCCCTAAACAACGCTAAACTTTGTCGCTCGGGTATATCGCCCAGTTCTGGTGAACCGGGACCAAAAGTTTTGAAGGGAAATTCGTCGTGGCCGTGAAACTCCGCCTAGTGCGCATGGGTAAGAAGAAGCAACCGACCTATCGCGTGGTCGCCGCTGAGAGTCGTCGGGCCCGCTCGGGGGCGTTCCTCGAGATCGTGGGCACCTACCAGCCCCGCGGCGTCTCCGCCGCGAGTCCCGAGACCGTGTTCTCGATCGACAACGACAAAGTGGTGCACTGGCTCCAGCACGGCGCCCAGCCCACGGAACGAGTCGCCAAGTTGCTGAAGGCGAGTGGGGCGCTCGACGCGTTCGAGGCCGCGAAGGCCGCCAAGTGAGCGACGTGCACGACGAGTACGTCGCCGGTGACATCAACACGATCGACGACGACGAGGTCGACGACGTCGACGGCGACTTCGACGGCGCGCAGCGAGCCTTGACGGCGACCGCGGTGCTCGAGTACATCGCCAAGTCACTCGCCGAGGACCCAGAGGCCGTGTCGGTGGACGTGAGCGAACGCCAGGGCAAGGTCGTGCTCTCACTGAGCGTGGGGGCGAACGACATGGGTCGCGTCATTGGTCGACGTGGTCGCACCGCCCAGGCCATTCGCGCCCTCGTGGGTGCGGCGGGCGCGCGTGACGGCGTGACCACCTCGGTCGACATCGTCGACTAGTCGGTGGCGAACGAGCCTTCCCTGCTCGAGGTCGGGCGCATCATCAAGGCGCACGGACTAAAGGGTCAAGTACTCGTGGACCTGTGGACCGACCGCCTCGAACGCATGGCCGTGGGCGCCGAACTCGAGAGCGACCGCGGACCCGTCGTCGTCCTCGCGTCGATCGCGCACCAGGACCGCTTCATCGTCACCTTCGACCAGATACGTAACCGCGACGAGGCCGAGGCCTGGCGTGGGGTCGTGTTGCGCGCGCCACGCGTGCACGACGACGACGTCATCTGGATCGACGAACTCTTCGACGCGGAACTCTTCGACCAGACGGGTACCCGGCGTGGTCGAGTGGTCGAGATCGAGGCGAACCCCGCGAGCGACATCATGGTCCTCGACTCGGGCGCCCTCGTGCCGCTCACGTTCGTCACCCACGTCGAGCCGGGCGTGCGCGTGGACGTGGACGTGCCCGAGGGGCTGTTCGAATGACGTTGCGCGTCGACGTCCTGACGCTGTTTCCCGACGCGATCCGCCAGTACGCGGGCACGTCGGTACTGGGTCGCGCGCACGAACGTGGCGTCTTCGACCTCTTCGTCCACGACTTTCGTGACGCCACCACCGACGCGCACCGCAGCGTGGACGACACCCCCTTCGGCGGGGGAGCGGGGATGGTGCTTCGCCCCGAGCCCATCGTGGCCACGATCGAGGCGACGCCCGGACTCGCGCGTCCGGTCCTGGCGCTCAGCGCGTCGGGACGTACGTTCAACCACGACGTCGCGACCGAGCTGAGCGAACTCGAGGGCTTCACGTTGCTCTGTGGTCGCTACGAGGGCTTCGACCAACGCGTGCTCGACCTCGTGGTGGACGACGAGATCTCCCTGGGGGATTTCGTGCTCGCGGGCGGCGAACTCGCCGCGCTGTGCGTCCTCGAGTCGGTCGTGCGGCTGCTTCCGGGGGCGCTCGGCAACGAGGACTCGCGCGTCGAGGAGACCTTCGCGAACGGCTTGCTCGAGTACCCCCAGTACACCAAGCCCGCGGAGTTCCGCGGGCTCGAGGTGCCCGAGGTGTTGCGCTCGGGTGATCACGCGCGCATCGCGCGCTGGCGCCTCGCCCAGTCGCTTCGGCGCACCATCGAGCGACGAAGCGACCTGATCGAGCGTCGCGGCGGTCTGAGTGACGGCGAGCGCGCCGTACTGGAGGAATTCCCGGCGTTGGATGACCCGGCCCACAACGGCTAAACTTCGTAAGCCTCAGTGATCCGAAAGGGACCGCTCTCATGAATCCGACCGACCTCATCGACCGCGACTCGCTTCGCGACGACATCCCCAATTTCCGCACCGGCGACACGCTCAAGGTGCACGTGCGCGTGGTCGAAGGCACGCGCGAACGCGTCCAGATCTTCCAGGGCGTCGTGATCCGTCGCCAGGGCTCGGGTCTCCAGGAGACCTTCACGGTGCGCAAGGTGAGCTTCGGCGTCGGCGTCGAGCGGACCTTCCCGGTGCACGCGCCCACGATCGCCAAGATCGAGGTCGACTCCTACGGCGACGTGCGTCGCGCCAAGTTGTACTACCTCCGTGATCTGCGTGGAAAGGCCGCCAAGATCAAGGAGCTCCGCGTCACCGAGCGCCCCTAGTCCCTTGGGCGAAGAAGAACTCGACGACTACGAGTCGACCCTAGAACTCGCGCTGGTCCAGGAGTACAAGGCCGTCGTGGGCATGTTCGACTTCGCGGTCGAGACCGACCGCCGCTTCTACCTCGCGAACCACGTGGCCGTCGACGTGCGTTCGTCGGGTACGCCCACCCTGCTCGAGATCACGCTCACCGACGCGTGGGTCTGGGACATGTACCGCGCGGCGCGTTTCGTGCCCTCGGTGCGCGTGCTCACCTTTCGCGACGTGAACATCGAACGACTCCCCAAAGAGGACCTGCAACCCTAGGCATGGAGTTGGTGCACCTCGCCACGATGCTCGACGACGCGCACCGCGTGCCCGCCTTTGTCGGGGACCAGAACGCCCCGGTCGTGCTCTCGTGCGAGGACGCGAACACGATCATCGTGGCGGCCGCGCTCGAGGCCGCGTGGCGAACGCCGCTCGGCGTGTGGCTCGAGGTGGGCGACGGGTACCCGGCGTCACTCGCGGCGCGCGACGTGGCGACCCTCAGCTGGCTGGTGGCGCTCGAGCACGTGGTCGTGCACGGTCGCCGCGCGCGGGCCCACGCGCAGATCCTCGAGGCCCTGCTCACCAACGAGCGCGTGAGCATCACCAACGAGGTGGCGAGCATCCGCGACGCCTACAACCGACCCGCACCCCCGCGCCCGGTGCGCGTCTGGTACGCCGAGGCCGAGTCGCTGTTCGCGCGCGACGAGGAACTGCGCGCCCTGGGCACGCGCAACACGCCGGCCGGCGCCGCCACGACCTACGCGACGTCTTAGGCCGGCTGCTGGGAGATGCGCTCGGGGGTGATGCGCACGGTCACGCGGATCTCTCCCTCGCGGCGCATCGGGTAGCTGTCGACGCCGAGGTACTTCTTCGCGAGTTGGTCGATGACCTCGTCGCCGCCCTCGGTGGTGAAGCCGGTGACCGAACCGCGCACGACGATCGCGGTGTAGAGGTCGTCGGGATCGGTCAGGGACACCGCGACGCGCCCGTCGTTGGCGAGGTTGCGGGCCTTGGCTCGACCGAGGGCGGTGTTGATGACGATGTCGTCGCCGTCGAGCATGACCCACACCGGCGTGACCTGGGGCGCACCGTCGGGACCGAGGGTCGCGACGTGGGCGAGGACCTTCTTGTCGAAGATCGCGCGTGACGCGGGGCTGAACGTGTCGGACATGCTGGTTCCCTTCGTGGTGGCGACGCCGGGTCCTCGACGCGGCGACCCCTGTACTGTACCCATTCGCGTGTCGACACCGGCGAACCGGGTGCTCGTACTAGGTTCGTTCCCGTCTCGTTTTTCCTAAGGTGGGTGACGAGCGGTCGTGACGAGTAGCGAGAGAGGTACCGGTGGACGTACGTATTGAATCTGACTCGATGGGCGAGATCGAGGTCGCCGCGGACAAGTACTGGGGCGCGCAGACCGAACGCAGTCTGCACCACTTCGCGATCAGCGACGAGACCATGCCCCCGGCGCTCATCCGGGCCTTCGGGGTCCTCAAACTCGCCTCGGCCCAGGTGAACGAGGCGCTCGGCAAACTCGACCACGAGAAGTACGAGCTGATCGCGCGCGCCGCGAGCGAGGTGATCGACGGCACGCTGAGCGATCAGTTCCCCCTGCGCATCTGGCAGACGGGTTCGGGCACCCAGACCAACATGAACGTCAACGAGGTGATCTCGAACCGCGCCATCGAGCTCGCCGGCGGCACCCTGGGTTCGAAGAAGCCCGTACACCCCAACGACGACGTCAACATGTCCCAGTCGTCCAACGACACGTTTCCCACCGCGATGCACATCGCCGCGGTGATGGAGATCACCGACCGACTCGTGCCTAGCCTGACGCGACTGCGTGACGCCCTCGACGCGAAAGCGCGCGCCTACGCCAACGTGACCAAGATCGGTCGCACGCACCTCATGGACGCGGTCCCGCTCACGCTCGGCCAGGAGTTCTCGGGCTACGTCGCCCAACTCGACGCGGACCTCGAGCGACTCGACGTGGTACTCGGCGGTCTCTACGAGCTCGCGGCGGGCGGCACCGCCGTGGGTACCGGCCTTAACACGCACCCCGAGTTCGGCGCGCGCGTCGCCGCGGCGATCGCCGCCTTGACGGGTAAGCCGTTCGTGACCGCGCCCAACAAGTTCGCCGCGCTCGGCGCTCACGACGCCCTGGTCTTCGCGCACGGGGCGATCAAGACCACGGCGACGAGTCTGTTGAAGATCGCCGACGACCTGCGCTGGCTGGGATCGGGACCTCGTTCGGGACTCGGCGAGTTACGCCTCCCCGAGAACGAACCGGGAAGTTCGATCATGCCCGGCAAGGTGAACCCCACCCAGAGCGAGGCGATGATCATGGTGGGTATTCAGGTGTTCGGCAATGACGCGGCGATCGCGATGGCCGGATCGCGCGGGAACCTCGAACTCAACGTGTGCAAGCCGGTGATCATCCATAACTTCTGTAACTCGATCGACCTGCTGACCGACGCCTGTGACCGCTTCCGCGAGTTCTGCGTCGAGGGACTGGAGCCCGACTACGACCAGATCGCCCAGCACCTGAACAACTCGCTCATGCTCGTCACCGCCCTCAACCCGATCATTGGCTACGACAAGGCGGCCCAGGTCGCGAAGAAGGCCCACCACGAGCGCACGACACTGCGCGAGGCGGCCCTCAGTCTGGGTTTTCTCAGCGCCGAACAGTTCGACGCCGCGGTGGTGCCCGAGGAGATGACCCACCCGTGAGTCGCCCCACGGCGCTTGACGACGACGCGGTCGATCGATTCCTCGAAGGTCACGGTGACTGGCACCGCGAGTCGGGTCGTCTCGTGCGCGTGCTCGCGACCAAGGACTACCTCGGCGCGGCCGCCCTCTTCCAAGCCCAGGTCCCACTCGCGCAACGCCTCAACCACCATCCGACGGTGACCGTCGACTACCGCGAGGTCCGCGTGGCGATCTGGACCCACGACCTCGGCGCGATAAGCGTCCTCGACCTCGAGTACGTCACGGGTCTCGACGAACTCCTGGACTCCTACGCCTCGGTACTAGTTGACCGGTAGGTCCCACAGGGCCATCCAACGTCCGAGGTCCTTTTCCATCGGGATGTCCTTTTCGAGGAAGGAACGCACCCTAAGTTCGAGCTCGTTGTCACGCTGGTCGTGGCCGGTGGGGGCGAAGGGGTAGAAGGTCCCCTGCTTGAGCAGGTACACCAGTCGCAACGAACCGTCGCCCGGTGGGGTCTTGGGCACGAACCCGAACACCGCACACAAGAGTCGCGGGCCGAGTCCGTTCTCGACCATCGAGGTGTTCGCTGAGTGGATGCGCGTCACCAGGCTCTCGAGGTCCGGGTCCTTGATCACGAGCCACTTGAAGCCGAGGTCGTCGGTGCTGACACTCACCGTGTTCTTCGCCTCGTCGAAGTTGAGCAACTGTTCGATGTCCGCGTCCGTGGTCAGCGTGGACTCGCCGCTGCCGGCCTTGAAGCACAGACCCGCCTCACCCGACGAGACCAGGTCGAGCTCACTCTCGAGGGTGAGGGCCCCGGTCGCCAGGGCGAACAGGTTGTCGAGTTTCGTTTGGGCCTGGGTGGTGCGTCCGAAGAGCGCGTCGCGAAGACCCACTAGCCGTTCAGTTCACGCTCGAGTTTGTTGAGCTGGTCGAGACGCTTCTCGAGCGACGGGTGCGTGGAGAAGAGCGAGGCCGCGCTGCCGCCGGCGAGGGCGGGGGCGAAGAAGAACGCGTTCATCCCCTCGGTCTTTCGCAGGTCGGTGCGCGGGATACGCCCCATGTCGCCCGTGATGTGCACGAGCGCGCTCGCGAGGACGCTGGGCTTACCAATGAGGATGGCGCCCGATCGGTCGGCCGCGAGTTCGCGGTAGCGCGAGAGAGCCATCGTGAGCAGGTAGGCGATCACGTAGATGACGAGTGACGCGACCCACGTGATCATCTCGAGCAGCACGATGTTCTGGCCGTTGCGTCCTCGTCCACCGCCGCCCATGATCGCGCCCCACATGGCGACGCGACTGACCAGTCCGGCGAGCATGCCCACGCCCGACGCGATGGTCATCACCGCGACGTCGCGGTGCGCCACGTGGCTGAGCTCGTGGGCGAGCACGGCCTCGAGTTCCTCGTCGCTCAGTCGGTTCATGATGCCGCGCGTCGCGCAGATCACCGCGTGCTTGGGGCTACGCCCGGTGGCGAACGCGTTTGGGACGTCGATCTCGGCCACGCCGACGCGAGGCTTCTCCATGTTCGCGAGCAGGCAGAGCCGGTCGACGATCTGGTGCAGGCGTGGCTCTTGGGCGGGAGTGACCTCGTGAGCGTGCATCGAGAACATGGCGATCTTGTCCGAGAAGAAGTACTGGGAGAAGATCAACGCGAACGCGATCACGATGACCAAGCCGAACGCCACGCCGACGCGAATGAGGACCGTGATGATGATGGCGTAGAGGAGTACGAGCAAGAAGCCCGTGACGAACATCCGCACGTTCAAGCCGTGGTCGGATTCGATCTTGGTCTTGGACACGCTCACGCCTCCTTCCCACTCTCTAGTTGACCCGCCGCGTCGCCGGTGGCGAGTTGCGCCTTGAGCGCGGCGAGTTGCGCGTCGACGTTGTTGGCGTTGCTCGCCTGGTCGAGTTGGGCCTGGATGTCGTCGCTCGGGCTGTTGAGGTCGGTGAGGGCCCCCGAGGCGAGGAGGTCGTCGAGCGCCCCGCTGCGCGCCTGCATCTGGGCGACCTTGTCCTGGGCGCGCTGCATCGCGGCCCCGGCGTCGGTCATCGACGTCGAGATGCCGGCGACCGCCTCGTTGACGTGCGAAGACGCCTCGGCGGCGGTGTAGGTCGCCTTGATGGTCTCCTTCTTGGTGCGAAACGCCTCGATCTCGGTCTGGAGCTTCTGGCTCGTGGCGACGAGCTTGTCCTCCTGGTCGACGATGGTGGCGTGTTGGGCGTCGAGGTCCTTCAATTGGGCGGCGATCCCCTCACGGCGCGTCAGCGCCTCGCGCGCGAGCGGTTCGTTGCCCTGGGCGAGGGCCGCCTTCGCCTGTTCGGCCAGTTTGTCGCCCTGGGCCTTCAGCTGTTCGGCCTGGATCTCGACGCGCTTGCGGGCGGTGGCGACGTCCGCGACGGCGCGCTTGACCTTGGTGAGGTTCTCGAGCTGTTGTTCGTAGGAAAGATCCAGAGTCTGACGCGGATCTTCCATCTTGTTCAGCGCCGCGTTGGACTTGGCCTGGAAAATTGTCGTGATTCTCTTCGCTATACCCACGGAGGGCCTCCTTCGTTACGCGACCAGCCTAGGGGCAACCGACGAACGGATTAGTAAGAACTCCGATCGCCTCGGCGGAACCTTACGATCTCGGTAGGTTCTCGTCCTGGGTTCTCGCCTGGTCGGCCAGTTCGAGTCGGTAGTCCTCGAGCGCCTCGGCGAGCGTGTCGTCGCCGACGCTGAGCATCCGCACGCTGAGCAGTCCGGCGTTCGTGCCGCCGTTTATCGCCACCGTCGCCACCGGTACGCCGCGGGGCATCTGGACGATCGACAGCAGCGAATCCAGACCGTCGAGGCGCGCGAGCGCGACGGGCACCCCGATCACCGGCAACGTGGTGAGCGCCGCGATCATGCCCGGCAGGTGCGCGGCGCCCCCCGCGCCCGCGATGAGGACCCGCAGTCCGCGCGAGCGCGCCGTGGTGGCGTAGTCGACCATCTTCTCGGGAGTGCGGTGCGCGGAGACCACGTGCATCTCGTAGCGCACGCCAAAACGGTCGAGCACGCTCGCCGCGTCGCCCAGTATCTCGTGGTCCGACGAACTGCCCATGACGATGCCCACCAGCGGCTCCACTAGACCTCCTCGGTGCTCGTGCCGTACGCGCGAGCGCCTTCCCATGCTCTCACGTGCACCGCGCGCGCGTCGTCACCCACGCTCGTCACGTGGCCCAACTTTCGATTCGGACGCCACGCCTTGCGATAGTCGTGCACGGCGACGTCGCTCAACGCGCGCGCCCTCTCGAGGGATCCGGGTTCGTCGCCGCCCACCACGTTGACCATGACGGCGTGCTCGTAGAGCGGCGACGCGTCCCCGAGCGGTCGGCCGCTGACGGCGAGGAGATGATTCGCGAACTGGCTGGTACGCGTGCCCTCGATCGTCCAGTGCCCCGAGTTGTGGGGGCGAAGGGCGATCTCGTTGACGACGAGCTCGCCCTCGACGACGAAGAACTCGATCGCGAGGATGCCCACGGCGTCGATAAGGGAACTGATCTGTTCGGCGAGTTCGCGCGCCCGCGTCGCCTGTTGGACCGTGACGTGAGCGGGAAAGACGACCTCGACGCACATGCCGCGTGACTGCGTGGTCGTCACGAGAGGGTAGAGAGCGACCGAACCGTCGGGCGCGCGCGCGAGCACTTGGGCGACCTCACTCTGTAAGGTGAGTCGTTCCTCGACGAGGACCGGTCCGGCGGCGCCGAGTTGGTCGACCAGGGCGAGGGTCTCGTCGTGGTCCCGAGGGAAGAGCACGCCGCGTCCGTCGTAGCCGCCGCGCGATGCCTTCAGCACCGGCGGGGTTTCGAGGGTCGCGAGGAAGGGGGCGAGCGCCGCGTCCGCGCTCGAGTGCACGACCACGAAACGCGGCACGGGGAGACCCGCCTCGAGGAAACGTTGGCGTTGGTGCGATTTGTCGACGGCGAAGCGCAGGGCGGACGAACTCGGACGCACGACGACGCCGCGGTCTTCCAGAGTCTTCAGTTGGTCGAGGTCTACCAGTTCGTGGTCGAACGTCACCACGTCGCAGTCGCGCGCCAGTTCCACGAGCGCCTCGAAGTCCTTCGCCTCGCCGAACACCGCGTGATCGCAGGTCGCCACCGCGGGTTCCTGCGGTGACGTCGCGAGCACGATCGTCGCGACGTCGACGCTCGGGGCCGCCTCGCCCATCATCATGGCCAACTGACCGGCGCCCACGATACCCACGCGCGGGTTCTTATGTTCGTGCTTCTCTGACACGACCTGCACGCTACTGGCCCACCTGATAGCGACGTGGCACGATTGACGCGCGACGAACGAGTAAAATTGACTGACCACAAGGAGCTGCGATGTCGGTGACGGCGAGTGTACTTTCCATTCTTCTCTTCCTGGCGTTCGCGTCGGCGGGATTCCAGAAGATCGTCTTTAATCCTCTGATGTCCAGTGCGGCCGAGCACGTAGGTTTCTCCAAGCCCGCGTACCAACGCGTCGGTGTGCTCGAACTCGCGGGGGCCGTGGGGATGATCGCGGGTGTGGTGGCCAAGCGCGCCACGTTGCTCTGTGTCCTCAACGAGGTGGCCGCCGCGGGCCTGGTCGTCACGATGGTGCTCGCCGT
>Ga0116231_10012225_pt1 | contig 12734 bp, 6 predicted proteins | sample S1TSphgellanicum_2_FD_89695 | JGI IMG/M metagenome (GOLD analysis project Ga0116231, IMG submission 89695) | Host-associated microbial communities from peat moss isolated from Minnesota, USA - S1T2_Fd - Sphagnum magellanicum MG | ecosystem: Host-associated > Plants > Peat moss > Unclassified... | reverse complement strand
TTCGCCGAGTTTTTGTGCACCGCCCGGCAGGCTCCACGCGCCTTCGGCCGGCGGCCTGCCACGCCGTATCATCAACACGGTATCGCGGTGCAGCACGGCAATGCCGATCCCCACAATGGGCCGCTCAGGAAACTCTCTGCGTCCGGAGCTCATCGATATCTTCGTTCCGAGCAGCAGCCACGCATCCAAGGTGGCACGCCCGGCATATGGCAATAGGGCCAGCAAGATGTATGATTGGCACCTTGGCTTGTCTTTGCCATAGAGCCGTCATAAGAAATAAAAGGGTTTGATGTTAGCAACACAATCTCGCTTCGAACGATCGTTGTAAGCATTATGTTATTAAACGTAAAAGGGGCGTGGTTAATATATCACAATCCGGTTCCAACTCTGGCAGCGGAAGGATAAGCGCCATTTCCAAGGCGCGAACCGCTGGGAGCACGACCGTTTCCGCGCGCCAGGCCAGGCGCACTGGTGAGGCCCTGCGTCGTCCTGCTCTCGGAGCCGCGCCAGCGACCACCGGTACAGTCAAGGGCCATGTTGACGGTCTGGAAGGTTTCTACGTCGTCGGCTGGGCGATGAACCACGAAGGCGTCCCGTGCGAAATTTCTGTATGCGACGAAAATAGTAAAATCATTGCCACAGGCCGCGCCTATGTTGAGCGCGAGGACCTGATCAGCGTCGCCAAGGACCGTTGCAATATCGCCTTCAGGGTTTTGCTGCCGCCCGACTCTCTTTCGGCCGCGAGCAGCCTGCATGTCTGGGCAGATGGCGTGGAAATCTCGCAGCGGCCGATTCCGCTTGGGCAAGGTCATTTCGACGGCTATGCCGCTGTCGGATCATGCCATGCCGCAGGCTGGATTGCCGAGCGCGTCACCGATTTTGTGCCGCCCCTGGTAACCGCCATCGACCAGTACGGCAATATTGTCATGCGCTGCCAATCAAGGCGCGACGATGCGCCCGATGACGCATGGTTTTCTCCCGCAAGATTTTCCGGCCTGTTCGACGATGCGTGTTTTGGCAGAGGCGAGCTGCAACTCGATTTCCTGGCCAATGGCATAAAATTTGCCGAAGGCAGATGCTTACTGCCGCTGCACGGCTTTCTTGAAATCGCATCCGCGGAACGCTGCGCGGGTTGGCTGCTCTCACCCAACGCGCCAGATCGCTCCTTCACTATCGAAATCTGCCGCGACGGAAAGCCGGTCGCCAAGACAAAAACCGATATCACCCGGATTGATGTTCAGGCCGCCCATCCCGCATGCCGACGGTCGGGATTCGACGTCACTTTGCCACCGGTCTCGCGTCAGGGCGCCGATGCGACCACATTGTCGCTTCGCTTCCCCGGATCGCCCGTCGATCTGTTTGAAGGGCCGTATTTTGTTGGCAGCCGCGCGACTTTGGTCCGGTCAGCGCGCCAGGTCTCCCGTCTCGCCCTTCACCCCGAAAAGTCTGGTTTCAACGCCGCAGAAAGGGCCGTTCTTCAGGCGGCCCTCACTGATTTCATTGCCCGCGCGCGCGGCAACGAGTATCTGACATTTAACAGGCAGCTGACACGCCCAAGCTCTGCCTTGCGGCTCAACGTCATCATTCCCGTTTTCAAAGACGTTGAAATCACCAGGACCTGTATCGAGTCCGTGCTGGCGTGCCGCTCCGAAAACGATTGGGTCGTGTTGATCGATGACAATTCGCCTGACCCGGAAATGGCCGGTATGCTGCATGGTTTCGCTCGCAAGAAAAATGTATTTCTTCTCCGCAATGCGGAGAATCAGGGCTTCGTCAAATCGGTCAATCGGGCCTTGAGCTTTTGCGATGAAGGCGACGTTCTGCTGCTGAATTCGGATACCAGGCTGTTCCGCGGCGCGCTCGATGAGCTTTCGCAGGTTGCCCATTCCTCACCCGATATCGGCTCAGTCACCGCGTTATCCAGTAACGCAACGATCTTTTCCTACCCATATTTCGAGGCGCGATCCGGCCAGCTCGACGATATCGGCTGGGAAGACCTCGCGGACGTGGCGCTCAAGCGCAATCACGGAAAAACCGTCGACGTACCGACTGGCCATGGATTTTGCCTTCTGATCAAGCGCGAGGTCCTGCACCGGATTGGCCAGCTTGATGAGAGTTTCGGCCGAGGCTACGGAGAAGAGAACGATCTCTGCGCGCGGGCCGCCGACCTCGGCTACCGCAACGTCGCTGCGGCCGGCGTTCTGGTGGAGCACCGCGAGAGCCTCTCCTTTGGCGACGACAAGCCGGCGCTGCTTGGGCGGAATATGAAGCTTCTGGAAGCCCGCTATCCCGAATACAGCGAAAGCGTTCGTGAGGCGGAACGCTGCGACGATCTGCGGGTGGCGCGATGGGCGCTTGATGCCGCGCGGCTGGAGCGCGCCACCGCGGCCGGCCAAAATTTCGCCCTGGTTATATGCCATCGGCTTGGGGGGGGGACCAACAAGGCGATTGATGATATCGAAGCAACGGTCGGCTACGGCAATGCCAGGCGCATGACTCTCTGCTGCCGCAGTGACGGCTTCCTCGAACTCAGTTGCGAGCAACCAATCCTGCTGGCCCGCTTTGCGGCCGATGAAACGGCGGAGCTGCTGAAACTTCTTTCGTCCGCGCATTTCAGCATGGTGATCGTCCATCAGGTGCTCGGTTTTTCCGCGGCGTCCATCGCGCAGCTGGGGGCCTGGCTGAAAGGCAAGCGGGCCATATTTTATGGCCATGATTACTATCCCATATGTCCGCGTGTCACCATGATCGACGCGGTTCACCGCTTTTGCAATTTCGCCGAGTCCGATGTGTGTACCCGCTGCCTGGCCCTCAGCGGCGCGCATGAGGTGTCCCGGCTCGATGATCTTGCCGCTTCCGAGCATCGCGCGTTCTTTGCCGATTTCCTCGATGCCTTCAGCCACATCATCGTGCCGTCCGAGAGTGCCGCGCGCTATTATCGGCGCGGTTTTCCTGGCCTGCCTATCGAGGTCATTCCGCATCCGGGTGCTCCGCTCGATTTCCCGCCGCAGCCGAGGTCGGGCAGCGACGACGAAATCGTTCTCTTCGGCGCGCTCGGGCCGCATAAAGGCTCGGCGGAGTTGCTGGCCATCGCCCATCTCGCGCGCCTCACCCATCCGCACCTTTCCTTCAAGGTCATCGGTTTTACCAACCTCGACGACGATCTTTTCGATGTCGGCAATGTCACCATCACCGGCCGTTACGAACCACAGCAACTCCCCGATCTCGTCGCATCGACCCGCGGCCGGCTCGCTCTCTTCCTCTCCGGCTGGCCCGAAACCTTTTCCTACACGCTGACGGAAGCCGTGCAGTGGGGCTTCATTCCCCTGGTCCCCAATATCGGCGCCATGGCCGACCGCGTCGCCGCCGCGGGCGTCGGCGCGGTGTTCGAATTCCCCATTTCTCCCTCCGCTGTTCTCGCCTTGATCAGCGAGATCGCAAGCGGCAAGCGCAAGCCCTTCAAGAAAAACGCCTCCCCCGCGGCCTACGCCCCCAATCCAGACTCAATCGACCGCACAAAGCAACTCTTCGGCCTCTAACCCCGTAGGATGGGTAAGCGAAGCGCCACCCATCAACTTCCTCTCCAAAGTAAGAAGGAATCTTCTTTTTCTGAAGAAAAAGAAGCAAAAAGACTTTTGTTTCTCCGCCGCTCCCACGATCGAGGCCAGCGCCACAACTATCCGCAGCGACCAGGAATAAAAGTCTTTTGGTTCTTTTCTTCAGAAAAGAACATCTTACGCTACATCCAACCCCGCCAGAATCATGTCAACGTAGCTCCCAAATCCATACCGGTCCGCCCAGTAACGATGTGCATACGGCACGTTCCGCTCAAAAACATCCTTCGCATACAACCTGTCCGCCGCAGCCTTGTTAACGATCCGATCGCCAAACCGGCTCAACACCCTCCTATCCAACACACTTATGGCTTCCTGCATGCTGGAGAGCCGCAGCGATCCCGCATGTTCCAAAAAGGAAGCCTTGAAACCCTCATAGGCGGCCGAGGCTTCTATGGTTTTCCGCTGCTTCAGGTAGGCCGCAAGAACCCGGTCCCCCGGCGATGTGCCGCTGCGCTCGCGAAAACTCTGGTTCAGGCTGCGCAGCATCTCGATCATGTGAGGCGGCTGCGAGGGGTGGACAATCACCGATTTCCCGGGTGGCGCAGTCTGCGTCAATCCAATGATATGGGTCCAGAAAAAGTCAAAAATATCGCCGCCATCCTGCACGATATTGTCGTAGCAGATCAGCTTCAGCGACTCCTCGCCAAATACATCCGCGAATTTCGATATCTGCGCCACCGGATTCATGCTCATCGAATTGAAAGCCTTCGTCCAGCCTGCAAACGAGCCAATATATTCGAGCAAGGTATCGTCCCGCCCATGGCGGACAAGTTCCTGCCAATGCGAAGGCCACACATCCACCGGCGTACGGATGAAATACACCACCTGCACATCCGTCTCCGGCAGCAAGGCTTTCAGTTTTCGCAACCGGTCCGGCGCCAGATAAACAAAATCCTCGCTCGAGAGGATGAGCCGCGGCGTCTGGGCGACCATCTCGCTGAAACTCGCATCGGTAACGTCCCGTGCGGCCGCCGCATTGCCGAGCAGCCAATGGTAAATCCGATGCTGCGCGAATTGCCGCAAGCCAAGCTCCGGATAGTCCCAGCCATGATGCAGCAGGGCGTCCCGGGTTTTCAGCAGCCGGTTCTGCAGGTAGGTCGAGCCCGTCTTGTGTGGCCCAACATGCAGGATCAGCCTCCTGCCTGGCGCCGGTTCGGCCCTTGCGTCAACCAATGCCGCTTCTCATCCACGCAGAGCGCTCAAGGCGACCGTCATATGGAAGGATCAAGCTCTGCTGCTCCACGGCATTGTCCAGCGACTGTCTCCCGTTTGCAAATTCAGGGCTGGGTGCCTCGCCGCAACGCGAAAGAAAGCAAGCAAGTTCGTCTTTCCTTAAGAAAAAAATGTCCTTTGTCTAACCCTGTGCTTTGGCCCGCATCGCCATGCAGGCGCAAAGTGTCTCTCTAAATTGATTGCCAAGTACGTTTACATAGGGATATTATCATGACAACCTATAATTTTTGTCATGGACAAACCTTGCTTGCACGCGTTGCGGTCCTGGCCACAAGCCGGGTCATAGATGTCACCTTGCCAATTGAGCGACCAACCCAGCCCCACGGTTTCGGCCTCAATTCAAGAGCTGTTAGGAACAAATGGTGAAGCCAGTTAGTTTCCCGCAGGCGAAGAACAATCCGCACGCAGAAAAAATAACCAGTCACTTTGGTGGACTGAAATACGAGTTTGCCTCGTTGCCGGCCGCGACATCGTTCGTTTTTCTGTGTTTCACGAATCGATGCGGATCGAATTATCTGGCAGAGCTGATTGCCTCTTCAGGTCAGTACAATGCTGCCGGAGAAGTCCTCAATTGGGAGACTGTCATTGACCATTCCGAGCGACGCGGCTTTGCATCTTTCCAACAGTATTTTGAGTTTCTGGTACGACATCTACGCAAGTCAGAGCGGGTTTTCATCAAGACGGCAGTCCCTCACCTAGACCTTATCGCGCGCTCTGGAATACTGGATCAGATCATGCCCCGGTCCAGCTTTGTGTTGATCGAGAGGGCTGATAAACTCGCTCAGGCAATAAGTTTTGCCTTGGCCTTCGCTACAGGCAAATTTACATCCTTGATGAGCGGATCGAAATCTCCGGAGGAGGTAGAGTTTTCCGCAACTCACATCGACAACATCATCAGCAACCTGGCCGAACAATATAAGGAGTTCGATATCTTCTTCGGCAGGAATGGCATAGTTCCGTTCGTCTTGGTGTACGAACAACTGATCGCCGAGCCCAGCCTGCATATCAACGCGATGGCCCGGCACCTAGGTCTGCCCGCAATCTCCGTCAATCAGGACGCGGTTCGCATCAAGCGTCAATCGGGTGAGATCAATCTGCAGTGGAGGGAGCGATACCTTAACCAATAGTTTACTAACTGTATGGGCAACCGACGTAACAAGAAAAGGAAGAAGTTCTTTTTTGAAAAAAAGAACCAAAAAACTTTTGGTTCTTGAATCACGCTCTTTCCAAAAAGCCGCATCTAAAAATTCAAAAGTTCTTTGCTTCTTTTTTTCAAAAAAGAAGTGCTTTCTTTCCGCCATAAGGCGCGCGAATCTGCCCGGCAAACAACTGCCGATAGCGTGGCCCGCGCCGGTCTAGGTTCTGGCTCCCGAAGTAGGACTCGAACCTACGACCGAGCGATTAACAGTCGCTTGCTCTACCAACTGAGCTATTCGGGATCACCGGAGCGCCCATATAACCTCCCAGCCACCCCGGGTAAACCCCAGAAAAACCCACCAGGCGGGCAGGGGCGGCTGGTGCGGGTGGCCGGACTTGAACGGGCAAGGCCTGTCGGGCCGGCGAATTTTGAGTTCGCTGTGGTTACCATTTCACCACACCCGCGATCGCAACGCCATATAGCCCGGGCGTCGCTCCCCCCGCAACCGGACCCTAGCGGCCCTGCAATTGTCACGAAACTGCGATAGCACGCGTCGCCAGCCCCCACCATTTTGCGGCCGCCACACCGCGTCGGCAGTCCTTCGGCGCGGACCTGGGCAAAAACAGCTCCAAACAGGAACATCAGCTATGACACGTAAACAGTGGTGGAAGACCACATGCGCTTTCCTGACGACCATGGGCCTCATGCAGCCCACGGCGATGTTCGCGGCCCAACCCGGCCCCGCCGTCACGATCGGTCCGCGCTCCAGCGATATGGTCGCAAAATATATCGTGCGCCCTGAGGCCGAGCCGAAACTGACGCAAGCCGCCAAGCTCGCCCTGTTGCGCCAGAAGATCAAATACGTCTTCATCCTGTTCCAGGAAAACCGCTCCTTCGATCAGCATTTCGGCACCTTCCCGGGCGCCAACGGCCTGTTCCCGCACACCACCCAGGCCGGCTGGACCCAGAAAATCGTGACGACGAGTAATACCGTCACCACCATCTCGCCCTTCAAGATCCCCAGCACCGTCGTCAACACCGATGGCAAAACGGTCAACCTTTATCCGGCCGATACCGATAGCGTCGATCACTCCCACGCCGGCATCGACAACTCGATCAATTACAGCTTCGGCGCCACGAAGAACGACCGCTATGCGCTGGACGAAGAAGGCCTCACCACTGATGCCGCGGGCAACATTGTCAGTAGCTCCACGGGCGCGCCGCTCAGCAGCCTGGCACCGCGGACCGAGGCCCAGGTGCAGAAGGGCGAACTGGTGATGTCGCATCTCGACTGCGACACCATTCCCTTCCTGTGGCAATATGCCGACCGTTTCGCCCTGTTCGACAATTTCCACATGACCATTAACGGCCCCTCCACGCCGAATGCGATTGCCGTGATCGCCGGCCAATCCGGCCTCACCCAATGGGCGCTGCATCCGGGCACGTCGGCCAAGAACATCGCCGGAACAACGTTGGCCAGCAGCGGCGGCGAGCCGGTGACGGCCGATCCAGGCCCGTTTGCCGGCTCCAACCTGGACTATTCGACCGTAAAGCCACCTTATGGGCCGAACGACGAATCGCCCGCCACGCCGGCGCTAACCCAGACCTACGCCTCGCTGCCGCTGTCCTTCATGGGCAAGAACATCAAATCCATCATCGCGGCCGATGAGAACCCGGCGCTGGACCTCACCGATGTACAGTCCGATATCAATACGATCGCCTCGAAGAACGCGGCGGTGAACTGGGGCTGGTACCAGGAAGGCTACGACCACGAGCCGACCGACGGCACAGGCCCCACCACCAATGCCAGCTACGTTACCCACCACAACGGCCCGCAATATTTCGGCTATCTGGGCGACAACACCAATGTAATGGCCAACAACCTGCATGGCCTGGGTGACTTCTACACAGCGGTCAGCGCAGGCGCGCTGCCAGCCGCCGGCGGCGTATTCTACGTGCGCGGCGGCTACGGCAACAACGATGGCCTGATCCCGCAGGACCCCACGCCTTCGATCCAAGCCAATTTCGCCGGCAGCGACGACCATCCCGGCTATACCGATGCTCAGATCAGCGAAGCCCTTTTGGCCGACAGCATCAATGCGGTCGCCAACAGCAAATACTGGTCGCAGAGCGCCATCATCATCACCTATGATGAAACCGATGGCCTGTGGGACCACGTGCCTGCCTCGATCCGTGTGAACGATAGTTTCGGCAATCCGCTTTCGGGCGGCCCGCGCATCCCCACGATCGTGATCTCGCCATATGCCGCGGTGCACTCGATCACCAGCACCTATGCGGAACACAGCTCGATCATCAAGTTCATCGACGAACTGTTCCAACTTGTGCCGCTCGAAAAGCTGCCGAACGAGGCGAATGCGGAGGCAATCGGCGCCAAGACGATCCAGGCGAACATGGGTCCGTATGACGACAATCCGGACATTAGCGACCTCACCACCGCCTTCGACGATGCCCGCCTGTCAGGCACGGCAGCCCCGCTGCCTGCCGACTACGCGGCCATCCCGGCCTCGGTGGTGCACACCCTGCCGCATTACAACGGCCAGGGCTGCTACACCCTGAACATCGTGCCGACCGACTACGTGAACGGCAAGTTGATCGATCCCGCGCCAGCGGACTTTAACCCCCGCCCAGGCTCCTCGCCCGGCCTCCCGACCGATCCGAAATGGGTACCCTAATATAAAGTGCCGTAGGGTGGGCTGCTTGCAGCCCACCACCGTCACGCCGCGCTCGTTATAAATCACGGCGGCCGGCATACCTTTTTTTCCTGAGGGGGCAGGCACGTCGCCTACCCCCATTTTTATGGTTGGATCGACAATTGAAATACTGGCTCATCGGGCTGCTTGTCATGGCAGCCTTCTCCGCCCATGCCGGCACCGTGCTCGACGGCATCAAAAAATCCAACTCCTTCGCCTGCGGCGTCGTCACCGAACTGAACGACGAAACAACGGACGACACGCATGGCAATCTTTCCGCGCTCGACAGTGACATATGTAAAGCTGTGGGCGCGGCCATTCTTGGCCCGCACGCGCATATCGCCCTGCACGCATTCCCCTCTGAGGCGCTCGGCTACAAAAGCCTGCAAGCCGGCGAGATCGCGCTGATGGTGGGCGCCACGCCGGATCCGGGTCTGGCGCGCCGCTACGGCGTGGAATACCTGCACCCGGTGTTTTTTGATGGCCAAGGTATTATGGTGCACAAGGATCGCGGTATCCATTCCCTGCGCGATCTCGCGAACAAGCATGTCTGCTTCATCGATCTCACCGATGCATCGACGCGGTTCGAGCAGGCGGTGCAGGCGGCCGGCATCAAGGTTGGCTATTTCCCCTTCGAGGAGATCGGCGAGATGGAAGCGGCCCTCGTGGGCGGCCATTGCGATGCCCAGACGCACGATATTTCGGAGCTTGCCGCGGGCCGATCGGCCTTCCACGGCCGTAAGAACGATTTCGAGATTTTGCCTGACCGCCTCACGCTCGATCCGCTGTCGCCTGTCGTGCGAACGGGCGATCCCGAGTTTGCGAGGGTGGTCGATTGGGTGACGGGCGCACTGGTCCAGGCGGAAATCAGCGGCGTCACCCAGTCGAATACCGAGGCGATGAAGAAAAGCCCCGATCTTATCGTCCAGACTTTGGTTGGCGTCCGTCAAGGTCCGCAATGGGGCCTGTTTTTGGATCGCCATTGGTCGTTATGGGCGATCGAGGCCACCGGCAACTACGCCGAGATTTTCGATCGCGACGTTGGCGCCCACTCGCCCATGCGCCTGGATCGCGGCCCCAACCGCCCCTGGACCGAAGGCGGCCTTCTTTGGGCGGCCCCATTCCGATAGCCGGCCAAATACGTATCTTCGAACCCGCGCAGGAAATAAAAGTTTTTTGCTTCTTTTTTTCAAAAAAGAAGACTCTTCTTTTCTGAAGTTGACGTAGCCCGTAGTGCGCTTGGGCGATGCGGGTCGGGCGTGCCACGTGCAGGCAAGTTCCCCGTATCGCCCAAGCGCACTACGGGCTACGCCTTTGTCCCGTTCCGTGTGAGCACGCGGAAGATCGAAGATGTAAGCCCATCCAACTCATCATCCGACATCACAAAAGCCGGCGTCAGATAAACGATATTCCTGAAAGGCCGCACCCAGACGCCCGCCGCCACAAGCGCGCACTTCAGCGCCGCCAGATCATCGATGTGCCGCAATTCCACAACGCCGATCGCACCGAGCACCCGCGCATCGCGCACATGCGGCAGGTCGCGGCACGGCGCCAGGCCACGCCGCAAACCTTCAGATATCCGCGCCACCTGCGCCAGCCGCGGCTCCCGCTCGAACAGATCGAGCGACGCATTGGCCGCCGCACAGGCAAGCGGATTGGCCATAAAGGTTGGCCCATGCATCAGGGCATGGCTTGGGTCATCCGAAAGAAACGCCTCGAAAATATGCGTCCGCGCCACCGCCGCCGAAAGCGCCATGGTGCCGCCCGTCAGCGCCTTTGAGAGTGTAATGATATCGGGCACAACGCCGGCCGCCTCGCAGGCAAATAGTGCTCCCGTGCGTCCGAAGCCGGTAAATATCTCATCGAAAATCAGCGGAATCCCAAACCTGTCCGCCAGCCTTCGCAAGCTCTGCAACACACTCACCGAGTGGAAAATCATTCCGCCCGCGCCTTGCACCAGCGGTTCCACCAGCATTCCCGCAAGGGTGTCCGCATGTGCCTCAAGAAACTTTTCTATCTTGGCCGCGCTCTGTTCATCCTGCGGCAAATCCATGATCACGTGATCAGCCAGCAGCCCGCGATACAGCGCATGCATCCCTTCCTCCGGATCGCACACCGCCATGGTCGCAAACGTATCGCCATGATAGCCGCCTTTGAAAGCCAGAAACCGCGTGCGCGTGCGCACTCCCTTATTCAGCCAATATTGCGCCGCCATCTTCATCGCCACTTCCACGGCCACCGAGCCGCTATCGGCGAAAAACACATGGTTCAAATCGCCTGGCAGCAGTGCCGCCAGCCGCCGCCCCAGTTCTTCCGCGGGCTCATGTGTAAGCCCGCCGAACATCACATGCGGCATCGTTTCAAGCTGCGCCGCAACAGCCTGGCGGATGTGGGGGTGATTATAGCCGTGGCAGGCGGTCCACCACGAAGCAATGCCATCGATCAAAATGCGTCCGTCGTCCAGCCCAATGGTGCAGCCTTCGGTGCGCACGGCTTTCAGCGGCGGCGCGGTACCTAGCATTTGTGTGTACGGGCGCCAGAGATGCGACTTCATATAATGCGCTTTCTTCCCCCTCCCCCTTGTGGGGAGGGCCGGGGTGGGGGTGCGCCGCAAAGCGTAGGCTCAATACCAATCTGCCTTGAGCTTGACCGATGCCAGACCCCCTCTACCGCGGAGCGGAGAGGGAAGGGGCCTACCGCGAAGCGGTGGGAAGGGTGAGGGCTCTCGGGCAAGAATCAAAACTTGAGCAGCCTGGCATTACAGCGTGCGCTGCTCGGCATTGCGTCTTCGTTTCACCGCTTCCCATATATCGTCAACCGTTTGCTCACTGTTGCCGCTTCGCTCTCCCTCGATAAGCGCTGTGCGCAAGCTGGCAAGTTTTGGTTCATGCTCCTCGCTGTAAGGCGGACTACTCAGCTGTCCACAAATTTTTTCCGGAAATGGAGTCGATGCACCCATAATTTCGCTCAGAAAAGGCAATACTCTTCTTTTTCTGAAGAAAAAGAAGCAAAAAGACTTTTATTCCTGCGCTGCATCCACATACGCGCCGGTCAAATAAACAGACTTCGCGTCAGGCATTTTGCGAAACCATACCCAGTCTGCGCATCAGCGCCGCATCCCGCTCCGCCGCCGGATTGGCCGTCGTCAACAACCGCGGCCCATAAAAAATCGAGTTCGCCCCAGCCAGAAAACACAAAGCTTGCGCCTCGTCCGTCATCGTCTCCCGCCCCGCGGAAAGCCGCACATACGAACCAGGCATGGTAATCCGCGCCGCCGCAATCACCCGCACAAAATCGATCGCATCGATCGGCGCGGCGTCCGCCAACGGCGTCCCTTCCACCCGCACCAGCGCATTGATCGGCACACTCTCCGGCGCCTTCGGCAGGCTCGCCAGCGTTGCAATCAGCCCCGCCCGATCGCCCGCATCCTCGCCCATCCCAACAATCCCGCCGCAACACACATTGATGCCCGCATCGCGCACATGCCCCAACGTATCCAGCCGGTCCTGATAGGTCCGCGTCGTAATGATCTCGCCATAAAATTCCGGCGACGTATCGAGATTGTGGTTGTAGTAATCCAGCCCCGCCCCGGCCAGCCGCGCCGCCTGCGGCGCCGTCAGCATCCCCAGCGTCACGCAACTCTCCAGCCCCAGCGCACGCACCCCCTCTACCATGGCGCATACCGCATCCAGGTCCCGATCCTTGGGCGAGCGCCAGGCCGCCCCCATGCAAAACCGGCTGGCCCCCGCCGCCTTGGCCGCGCGTGCCTCATCAAGCACCGCCTCCACCTGCATCAGCTTGGCGGCAGGCACCCCCGCCTCATGCGCCGCACTCTGTGGGCAGTAGGCGCAATCCTCCGGGCACCCCCCCGTCTTGATCGACAGCAAAGTGGAAATCTGCACCCGCGCCGGATCGAAATGCGCGCGATGCACACTCGCCGCACGAAACACGAGCTCGGCAAACGGCAAATCCAGCAGGCCGCGAACGGCCTCCCTGGTCCAGGCAGGCGGTGAAATGGCGTTCATGCCACAAACC
>Ga0116231_10012224_pt1 | contig 12735 bp, 11 predicted proteins | sample S1TSphgellanicum_2_FD_89695 | JGI IMG/M metagenome (GOLD analysis project Ga0116231, IMG submission 89695) | Host-associated microbial communities from peat moss isolated from Minnesota, USA - S1T2_Fd - Sphagnum magellanicum MG | ecosystem: Host-associated > Plants > Peat moss > Unclassified... | reverse complement strand
GGCCTCGGAGACCATCTGGCGCCTGCCCGAGGGTCGCACCCTGAGGGTCGCCAGCGCCCCGCATCCCGAGGGCGGCGTGATTCTGGTCTTTTCCGACATCACCGACGAGCTCAGGCTCAAGACCCAGTTCAATCACCTGTTGCAGGTGCAGCAGGCCACCCTCGACAAGCTGAACGACGCGGTCGCCGTCTTCGGGGCCGACGCCCGCCTGAAGCTGCACAATGAAGCGTTCCAGGCCCTGTGGCGGCTCCCCGCCGAGGCCCTGGCCCATACGCCGCATTTCGACGATCTGGTGGAGTTCTGCGTCGCGCGGCTGCACGACCTGCAATTCTGGCGGGACCTCAAGGGCCGCATCACGGACCCCGATCCTCATATCCGCGCGCCGGCGGCGGGCGAGGCTGTCACCGGTGACGGGCGGCGCCTGGCGTGGCAGTCGCGCCCGCTCCCCGATGGGGCGACCCTGGTGGGGTTCGCCGATGTGACCACGGCGCGCCAGATCGAGGAGGCCCTTCGCGACCGCCAAGCCGCCCTGGACGAGGCCGAACGCCTGAAACGGGAGTTCGTCAGCGCCGTCTCGCGGGAGCTGCGCACGCCCCTCACCACCGTTCTGGGCTATGCGGAACTTCTCGACCGCGACGAGGAAGGCCTGGACGCCAGGGCGCGGAGCCGCGTAGGCGCGATCCACTCCGCCGCGTCGGTTCTGGCCCGCGCCATCGACGACATTCTCGACATCGCGGAGCTGGATGCTGGGGATGTCGGCCTGACACTATCCGACGTGGATGTGGTCGATCTGCTCACCGCGGCCCAGGCTCGCTGGTCCGCTCAGGCCCTCGCGGGCGAGGTGAGCCTGACCGTAACGGAAGGCCTGGCTGTGGGAGTCATCCGCGCCGATGGGCGCAAACTGGCCAAGGTGATGGACCATCTGATCGACAACGCCCTCAACCACACGCCGGTGGGAGGCGCCGTCGCCCTCACCGCCACGCGGGGCCCGGGTGAGGTCAGCCTGAGGGTGTCCGACACGGGCCCGTTCATCCCCTATGTGGTTCAGGCCAGAATCTTCGAGCGCTATGCCAGCGAGGATAGCGGCTCGGCCCGGCTGAGCCTGGCCTTGGTCAAGGGGCTGGTGGAGCTTCACGGCGGCTGGGTCACCGTGGAGAGCGGGCCCGGCGCCGGCGCCGCCTTCACCTGTCACCTGCCGGAGACCGCCGAAACGCAGTAGTCGAACGCCCCTGGCCCAGGAGGCGGCGCCGGATCCCCGCGATCTCTTAGCTATGCGCGCTCACAAACTCTCTGGAGGCGCCACCCGGCCTTCATGGGCGACATGGAGCCTCACGCGATCGATTTGAGCACCGCGCCCAACTCATCCACGGCCTCCGGCGTCGTCGCCCAGGAACACATGAAGCGGGCCGTCCCGTCGACGAACCGATAGACGAACCAGCCCGCCTGATTGAGCCGGGCCAGGGCCTGATCATCCATGTCCACGAAAACGCCGCTGGCCTGGACCGGGTGGGCGATGGGAAAGGGCATAAGGGCGGCCAGGCGCTTGGCCATGGCGTTGGCGTGGCCGGCGCGGCGGATCCAGGCGCCCGTCTCCAACATGCCGATCCAGGGGGCCGAGAGAAACCGCGCCTTTGAGATCAGCTGGCCGCCATGCTTGAGGCGGGCGCCGAACCGTCGACGCGCGCTCTGGCTGAGCAGTAGCAAGGCCTCCGTGGGCGGGGCGCCGGCCTTGGTTCCGCCCATGACGGCGATATCGATGCCCAGGCGGGACACGGATGTGAGATCAAATCCGGCCGCCGCCGCATTGGCGAGCCGCGCGCCGTCGAGGTGCAGCCCGACGCCCGCCGCCCGGGCTTGACCGGTCAGGTCCATCAGGGCGTCGCCCCCATAGACAGCGCCGAACTCCGAGGCCTGGGTGAGGGAGAGAGCCGCTGGCGCCTGGCCATGGGGCGTGTCGGGACGCGTGAGCGCGTCCGCCAAGGCGGCGGGGTCGATCAGGCCCGAGGCGCCAGGGAGACCGGTAATCCCCAGGCCGGAGCCGAAGAAGCCCGGCGCCCCGGTCTCGTCCATGGCGATGTGGGCATGTTGGTGACTGAGGACGGCCTCGTGCGGCGCCGCCAGGGTTCCGAGCGCCAGGGCGTTGGCGGCGGTGCCGCTGGCCACGAACCAGACCTCGGCGTCCACATTCAGGAGCCCGCGGATCAGGTCCGCCGCGCGCGCGCTGACCCCATCGGCGCCATAGCCCGCTTCGAAGCCGCCGTTGAAGCGGACAAGGGCGTCCAAGGCTTCGGGCATGGCCCCGGCGACATTGTCCGAGGCGAAGTCATAGCGGGCCATGCGGGGCTTTCTTTAGACTGCGGCGTCCCGGCCCCAGGCGCGGACATCGTCCACGAACAGGTCCGGCTGCTCCATGGCCGCGAAGTGGCCGCCGCGCGGCATTTCGGTCCAGCGCACGATGTTATAGGCCCGGGAGGCCCAGGATCTGGGCGGCGCGGCATAGAGGGCTTCGCCGGGAAAGTTGGCGAAGGCGGTGGGGGTCTCGCACCGCTCGCCCTCCTTAAGAACCACGCCGCCTTCTTCCAGAAGCGCGCGGTAGTACCAGGCGCCTGTGGTGAAGCTGCCGGTCATCACATAGATCACCAGATTGGTCAGAAGCTGATCCTTCGTGAACACGGCCTCGAAGGGGATCTCGCGCCGGTCGCACCAATCATAGAACCTCTCGACGATCCAGGCGGCCTGACCCACGGGGTTGCCGGCGCCCAGCCAGGCGAGGGACTGGGGTTTGGACGCCTGAAGCCGAAAATAGGCGCCCAGTTGATCCATGGCCTGGCCGGTGCGGGTGAGCCAGGCGATCTCCGCCTCGCTTTGTGGCCCGCCCGCCGGGCGAAGGCCGATCATATTCAGGTGGATGGCGCGGACGTGGGCGGCGTGATCGACGCCGAGACAAGATGTGACTAGGCCCCCCCAGTCGCCCCCTTGGGCGAGATAACGGTCATAGCCGAGCACGTCGGTCATCAAGGTGTTGAAAAGACGCGCCGTGGCTCTCTGGCCGAACGGGCGCACGGGCTTCGAGGAAAAGCCAAAGCCCGGCAGGGAGGGAATGACGACGTCGAAGGCGTCGCGCGCCTCGCCGCCGTGGCGGGAGGGAAAGGCGAGCTTCTCGATCACGCCCCAGAATTCGTAATGGCTGCCCGGCCAGCCGTGGCTGAGGATCAGGGGGCGGCGCCCCTGCGCCTCGCCGACCACGTGCACATAATGCAGGTCGAAATCCTCAACCCTGGCGATGAATTGCGGATAGCGGTTGAGACCCTCCACGGCGCCGCGCCAGTCAAAGTCCCCCAGCCAATAGTCGCAGAGGCCGCGCAGGAAGGCGCCGTCGCACCCATAGGCCCAGCCGTCCTGCACCTCGGGAGTCGGCGGCCAGTCATAGTTACGGACGGCGTCCAGGACCGCCGACACGCGCGCCTCATCCCAGTCCACACGGAAGGGTCTTTCCTGGCTCATCGCGATACCCCCGTGCCTGGTTCCGCGCGCCGCGCCTATTCCAGGCGGTCGGCGGTGTGAAGGGCGCCGTCCTCGCGGCGAATGCTGAGCGCATACAGCAGGCCGATCACGGCGCCCTTGATCCTCGGCAACACCACCAGGGTGAAGGCCGCCAGGGGGATCAGCACGCCAGGCACGATCATCGCCACGGGCGCCTTCCAGATGAACGGGAACAGCAGGAGGGGCGCGATCACGAGGTGGCCCACGATCAGTATGGTGAAATAGGCGGGCCCGTCATCGGAGGGATATTGATCCAGGTCATGTCGGCAGACATGGCAAACGCGCGAGACTTTCAAATAGCGATAGAAGATCGCGCCCTCGCCACAGTCGGGGCACTTCCCGCGCAGACCCCGCCACATGGCGCGGACCACCGGTCGCAGAGGGGGCGGATTCATCGTCTGGATATGGCCTAGCCCATGGGTAAACGAAAGGGCGCCCGGACCCTCTTCCCGATCACGGCTCGGTTTTGGCCCCCGTCATGAACGCCCCCACCGATCCGGGAAATTCCACGGGGCTTTGCGCGCCGTCGGCCGCCACGGCCGAGACGCCGAAGTCATAGTCGTCGATATTGATCCCTTTCAGGGTCAAGCTGGTGGCGGCTCCCGCATCGCGGCTGTGGGTCCACGAAGGCTCGACGGTGTCGCGCCACCAGACCCGGTAGCTGGCCGCCCCGGGGACAGCCGTCCAGCTGAGCGTCGTATCGGCCGTCACGGCGCCTGAAATCTTCACGTCCAGGGGCGGCGGGGGCGCGCTGGCCAGGGCCGCGAGCGTCAAGGCGTTGAGGCGCGTGACCTTGGCGAGATAGGTGAAATCAACGCCCGAGATCACGTCTCCATAGGCGACGCCGTTTTCCGTCCGGACATCCTGATGCTGGCGCCTATAGTTCTCATCTCCCTCGGTGATCCGCACGGCCGGAAAGCCGGCGGCCTGCATCGGGGCCTGATCGCCGCCGCGACTGAAGCGGTCGGCCCGCCAGATCTGACGGACGATAAGGCTTGGCCGGTTTTCCTCGGATATGGTCTGGATGTAGCGCGCGAGATTGCGCGAAGGGGAATCCGCCTCGCCCCCGTCGCGCCGACGTTCCGCCGCCTGGGCGGCGGACTCGCCCGCCCGCACGCCCTCGGAGAACACCCGCACCACATGGTCTTCCACGCGGCCATCCTGACCGTGGGTATTGCCGACGATGTCATTGTTGAGGACGGCCTCCACGCGCCACCCCTTGGCCTTGGCCGTGTCGGCGAGAATCTGGCCGCCATAGAGGCCCTGCTCCTCACCGGAGAGGACCGCATAGACGATCGTCGCGGGAAACTTTCGGCGGCTTAGGAGGCGGGCCGACTCCATGACCGCGGCGACGCCCGAGGCGTCGTCATTGGCGCCCGGCGCGTCGCTGGTGGCGTTGAGGGCGTCGCTCACGCGGCTGTCAATATGAGCGCTGATGATGACCACACGTTCGGGATCCGACGCGCCGCGCTGAATGGCCAGCACGTCCTGGACCAGGGTCGGCTTCGGGATTCGCGCGCCGATCTCGGTGGCGGAGGGCGTTTCGATCACGAGGCAGCCGCCGCAATCCTGGCTCAGCGCCGTGAAACGGGCGCTGACCCAGCGCCGCGCCGCGCCGATGCCCCGGACATCGGAGGTCGTCTCCGAGAGGGTGTGGCGGGTCCCGAAGGCCACCAGGCGGGTGATCGTCGCCTGAAGCGCCGCCGGATCGGGGTCGACATCGGCGCGCGCGGCCGCGGCGATGGCCCAGAAGCCCAGAGCGCAGGAGATGAGTTTGGACGTCAAGCGCATCGCGGCGGCTCCGAAAACTGAGGGGCGAGACGAGGCTCACTCGTATCGTCCGGGCTGTTGTGCGCCTTCACGACCACTACAAAATCTCATGAAGGCAACAAATCAGAGCCAAGCGCATCAAGCGGCGCCATGGGAATGACCAACTTGGCGCCTATCAGCCACTCATCGCTCCGAAGGCTATGGAGCGCTGTAAGCTTTTGCGCGTTCTATCTTAGCCATAATCCTTGGAGAACAATTCGATGACCCCCATCCATCGCCGGATCGCCGGATCGGCGATATCGATCATCGCAGCTGTGTCGATCGCCGCCTGCGCCAGTCATCCCAAGCCGACGCCGGTGGCGAGCACCGCGCCGCCGCCCACCGCGCCCCCCGCCTATACGCCGCCGCCCTATTCCCCGCCGCCGACAACGTCGGGACCGATCGGGCCCGTCCCGGGTTCCGTCCAGGACTTCGTGGTCCATGCCGGCGATCGCATCTATTTCGACTTTGACAAGTACACCCTGCGCGCCGACGCCGATTCGACCTTGGGCGCCCAGGCGTCATGGCTGGAGCGCTATCCCCAAGTGATGGTGCGCATTGAAGGCAACACCGACGATCGCGGCACCCGCGAATACAATTTCGCCCTGGGCGCCCGGCGAGCGGCGACTGTAAAGGATTATCTGGTTTCCCATGGCGTGGCGCCGTCGCGGATCGAGACCGTGTCCTATGGCAAGGAACACCCGATCGCCCTGGGTGGGACCGAGGAAGACTATGCCAAGAATCGTAACGCCCACACCGACATCACCTCTGGAGCGCGCCCCTCCTGACCGCCTCCGGCGCCCTGCCCGGCGCCGGACAGGACTTCGGGCCAGATCGGTTTTCGGCCGTGCGGCCCTCGCCCTGATCTTCCTGGCCGCGGGCGCCGCGGGCGCCGCCGCCCAAGTGTCTCTGGATTCGCCTCCCCTCGCGGAGTCGGACGCCAAGCGTCTGGACCGGATGGAAAAGGCGATGAAGGAGCTGCGCGCCATCGTGTTCCAGGGCCGTGAGACCGGCGCGCCGGTGACCGTCCAGCCCGCCGACACCGAGGCCAATCTTCAGCGGCTCAGCGACCGACTGGCTGATCTCGAACAATCCTTGGCGAAGCTGAACGGGGAGCTGGAGGTCACGCGCCATGATGTGGACCAGTCACGTCAGGGCGTGAGTGACCTGCGCGCGACGATCACGGGCATGAAGGACGAGATCGCGGCTTTGGAAAAAGCCGTCCAGGCGATGACGCCACAGGCCCCGCCGGCCGCCGCAACTCCTGGCGACGTGAGCGCGGGCGCCCCCCCGGCCGCCGCGGCCGCCCCAGACCCGGCCGCCCAGTTCGCCGCCGCCCAAGCGGCCCTGGAGCAGGGGGACATGGCGACGGCGGAGGCTGGCTTTCGGGCCTTCATCGCCCAGAATGGCGATGGACCCAAAGGTCCGGAGGCGCGCTACGGCCTGGCGCGCACGCTGATCTCGCGCCACGATTGGCAGGACGCCGCCACCGCCGATATCGGCGCCATTCGCGGCTGGCCCCACACCCATTGGGCGCCTGCGGCAGTGCTGGACCTTTCCAGATCCCTGATGGCCCTGGGCAAGCCGCAGGACGCCTGCGAGACCCTTGGCGAGCTCACCCGGCGTTATCCGTCCATGGCGCCCGCCATCGCGAAGGACGCCCGTAATCTCAAGGCCGAGGCCCAATGCGGGTGAGGACTGGGTAGATGACGATGGGGCGGATGAAAACAGGATTCCGGCCATAGGCGAGGCCAAGGTCCGTTGCGCCAATGCGCTGGATGAGACCTGGCTATGGGACGGTTCTGGATGCGCCGCGGTCTTGGACCGTCGTCTGTCGCGAGGTGACCCCGCGCCGATCCTTTTGGGTTTTTCAGGGGGCGGCGACTCGCTAGCGCTGCTGCGACTGGCGAGCGACTGGTGCGCCCGGGCCGGCCGCCAGCTTATCGCGGTCACCGTGGACCACCAGATTCGCCCCGAGGGCGCGGCCTGGGCGAGGTGGTGCGAGGGGCGTTGCAGCAGCCTTGGCGTGACGCACCTGACTCGGGTCTGGCAAGGCCCCAAGCCCGCGACCGGGCTGCCGGCGGCGGCGCGGGAGGCGCGGCATCGCCTGCTGGCCGAGGCGGCGCGTCAGGCCGGCGCGCGGGTCATCCTTTTGGGCCATACGGCGGATGACGTTCTGGAGTCCAGCTGGATGCGGTCGCAAGGATTTCGCACGCCCGCGCCCCAGGAATGGGCGCCCTCGCCCATCTGGCCCGAAGGACGAGATCACTTTCTCTTGAGGCCTCTTTTGCGGGCGCGGCGAGGCGCCCTGCGCCAATGGCTCCGCGGGGTGGGCGAATCATGGATTGACGATCCGGGGAATGACGATCCGGGCAGCGGGCGAGCTCGCGCCCGGCGGGCCCTCGAGCGCGGGGCGACCGCCAACCTTCCGGTCCAAGCGCCGCTGGCGGGCCTTCCGCCATTTCAGGAGGGAAAGGCGGGGGACCTGATCGGCCAGATCAGCGATCTGAATGGCGCCGACGACGCGGCGGCGCGGTTCTGGCTCGGCGCGGCCGCGGTTTGCGTCGGCGGCGCCGCCAGAGCCCCCTCGCGCCAGGCCCTGGAGGGGCTTCTGGCGCGGTTGAACGCAGGGGCTCCCTTCACCGCGACCTTGGCGGGCGCGCGGCTGATCGCCGAGGACAGGACCCTGAGCCTGGTGCGGGAGACCGGCGACCGGCGGGGCGGCCGGGGCGCCGACACGCCCCTCTGGCCCGGCGCGACAATGATCTGGGACGGGCGCTTTGAGATTGTCGCCCACACAGCGGGCTGGTCAGTGGGCCACCTGTCGGGCCGGGCGAGCCACCTGGACCCCATCGCGGCGCGGGCCCTCCATGAGCTGCCGAGTCCCGCGCGGCGGGCGGTCCCGGCCCTGCTGGGACCCGCCGGCGAAGTGGTCTGCCCAAGCCTGCGGCCCTCCGGCGCGGGCGAAGCGCGGTCTCTGGTCATGGGAAGACTTGCCGCCCGCTGCGGCGCCATCCAGCATGAATCTGAGCTCGCCACATGGCGTAATGCCCGATTACCCCCTAAATCCTTATTCATGAGTGGTAAGAGGCCCGCCGATGAACCTTCGTAACCTGGCGATTTGGGGCGTGATCGTTCTCGCCCTGATCGCGGTCTTCAGCATCATGAACAGCGGATCCCACGGCGGGAGTTCGCACCAGGTCGCCTATTCCGACCTTTTGAGTCGCGTGGACAGCGGCGATGTCCGGTCCGTGAAGATACACGGCCAGACCATCGAAGCGCGCGACCGTCAGGGCGAAACCCTTACGGCCACCGGACCGATGGAGACGGAGGATCTGCAAAAGCGGCTGGAGCAACACGGCGCCTCCTTTGAGTTCGAACAGCCCGGTGCGGGCATTCTGCCCAGCATTCTGTTGAATATGCTGCCCATTCTGCTGCTGATCGGTTTCTGGGTCTTCTTCATGCGCCAGATGCAGGGCGGGGCCCGGGGGGCCATGGGCTTTGGCAAGTCCAAGGCGCGTCTGCTGACCGAGAATAAGAATCGCGTGACCTTCGACGACGTCGCGGGGGTCGATGAGGCCAAGGAAGACCTCACCGAAATCGTCGACTTTCTGAAAGACCCCGCCAAGTTCCAGCGGCTGGGCGGCAAGATACCCAAGGGGGCCTTGATGATCGGTCCTCCCGGCACCGGCAAGACCTTGCTTGGCCGCGCGGTCGCCGGCGAAGCGGGTGTGCCGTTCTTCTACATTTCGGGTTCGGACTTCGTGGAGATGTTCGTGGGCGTCGGCGCGAGCCGGGTGCGCGACATGTTTGAGCAGGCCAAGAAGAACGCCCCCTGCATCATCTTTATCGACGAGATCGACGCGGTCGGTCGCCATCGCGGCGCGGGCCTGGGCGGCGGCAATGACGAGCGGGAGCAGACGCTCAACCAGCTGCTGGTGGAGATGGATGGGTTTGATCCGAATGAGAGCATCATTGTCATCGCCTCCACCAACCGGCCCGATGTGCTTGATCCCGCCCTGCTGCGTCCCGGTCGTTTTGATCGCCAGGTCGTCGTGCCCAATCCCGATGTGAATGGTCGCGAAAAGATCTTGCGCGTGCATATGAGAAATGTGCCCCTGTCCTCCGATGTGGACGTGCGGGTGATCGCGCGGGGCTGCCCCGGTTTCTCGGGCGCGGATCTGGCCAATTTGGTCAATGAGGCGGCCCTCATGGCGGCGCGGCGCAACCGCCGTATGGTCATGCAGCGCGACTTCGAGGACGCCAAGGACAAGGTCATGATGGGCGCCGAGCGCAAGTCCATGGTCATGACCAACGAAGAGAAGAAAAAGACCGCCTATCACGAAGGCGGCCACGCTCTGGTGGCCCTCTCCGTTCCGGCCGCGGACCCGGTGCACAAGGCCACGATCATCCCCCGGGGCTTGGCTCTGGGCATGGTGATGCAGCTGCCCGAGGGAGACCGTCACTCCCTCGACTTCGAGCAGATGACCTCGCGTCTGGCGATCATGATGGGCGGCCGGGTGGCCGAGGAGCTGATCTTCGGCAAGAACAAGATCACGTCGGGCGCCTCCAGCGACATCCAGGCGGCGACGGGTCTGGCGCGGAACATGGTGACTCGCTGGGGCTATTCGGACGAGCTCGGGACGGTCTCTTACGGCGACAACCAGGAAGAGGTGTTCCTCGGTCATTCCGTGGCCCGCACCCAGAACGTCTCCGAAGACACGGCCCAGAAGATTGATCTCGAGGTTCGCCGCCTCGTGCAGGGGGGCTTGGACGAGGCCCGGCGCATCCTCACTGAGCGGATCGAAGATCTGCACAGCGTGGCCAAGGCTTTGCTGGAGTACGAGACCCTGTCTGGCGACGAAATCCAGAACGTGATCAAGGGCGTGAAACCCAATCGCGACGAGCCGGAGCTTCGGATGCCCACGCCGCCGCGGGTGTCCGTACCCCTGGCGCCGCGCCCGGATCCGGAACTGGCGTGACGCTTATTCCCCTCCCCGCGCGCGGGGAGGGACGGCGACAGCGGCGGATCCTGACCCGATGATCGGACCCGTGCGGGTGATGGGCATCCTGAATGTCACGCCCGACAGTTTCTCCGACGGCGGCTGTTTCCAGGGGCCGGACGCGGCGCTCGCTCATGCCAAACGCTTGATCACCGAGGGCGCCGACGTCCTGGATATCGGGGGCGAGTCCACGCGTCCCGGCGCCACGCCGGTGAGCGAGGCCGACGAGCTGGCCCGCATAATTCCGATCATCCACGCCATCCGAGAGGTGAGCGCGATTGCGCTCTCCATCGACACCATGAAGCCCGCCGTCGCCCGGGCGGCGGTGGAAGCGGGCGCAAGCATCTGGAACGATGTGACCGCTTTGAGCTTCGCTCCCGACAGCCCCGCCATGGCCGCGGCCCTGGGGTGCGAGGTGGTCCTGAGCCATATGCAAGGCGCGCCGGCCACCATGCAGACGGCGCCCCACTATGACGATGTGGTGGCGGAGGTGACGGAGAGTCTTCTCGCCCGGGCCAAGGCCGCCATGGCGGCGGGTGTCCGGAAAGAGAAGATCTGGCTCGATCCCGGCATCGGATTTGGCAAGACCGCCGCTCATAATCTGCAACTTCTGGCCGGGCTGGATCGGCTGGTGAGTCTGGGATTTCCCGTCCTGCTCGGGGCCAGCCGCAAGGGGTTCATCCGCGCGGTGGATCCGGCGGCCAGTGGCGCCGCAGCGCGCCTGGGCGGATCCCTCGCCGCCGCCTTGGCGGGCGCCGCGGCGGGCGTGGCCATGGTTCGGGCGCATGATGTCGCCGAGACGGTCCAGGCCTTGGCCGTGGCCCATGCCATCACCCACGGCCGAGTGGACCCCGCGCCCGAGCATGCCTGAGCGACCGGCGCGGGTGCTGATCATCGCCGGCTCCGACAGCGGTGGCGGGGCGGGGATACAGGCCGACATCAAGACCGTGACCATGTTGGGCGGCTATGCGGCGACAGCGATCACCGCCATCACGGTCCAGAACACCCTGGGCGTCCACGCGGTCCACGCCCTCCCGGCGGAGCTGATGGACGCGCAAGCGCGGGTGGTCCTCAGCGATATCGGCGCGGACGCCATCAAGACGGGCCTGCTCGGTTCGGCGGACATGGTCGAGGCCGTGGCGGCCCTTTTGGATGACTATCCGAACATTCCCGCCGTCATCGATCCCGTCATGGCGGCCAAGGGCGGCCGCGAGTTTCTCGACTCGCCGGGCCTTGAGCGCCTGCGGACACGTCTGGTGCCGCGCGCCGCGCTCTTGACGCCCAACGCCCCGGAGGCGGCGGCGATCACGGGTCTGGCGGTGGATTGCCTCGATGACGCCCGCCGCGCCGCGGAGGCCTTGCTGAACCTGGGCGCGCGCGCCGTCCTGCTGAAGGGTGGCCATGTGCCCGGAGACCGGGTGATCGACCTGCTGGCGACTCCCACGGGGGAAACCTTGTTCGAAGGACCCCGACAAGACACGCGCCACACCCATGGGACGGGCTGCACCCTGGCGTCGGGATGCGCTCTGGGCCTTGCGGAAGGGATGGCGCTGGACCTCGCCGTGGCCCGCGCCTGGGCCTATGTGGCCGAGGCGATCCGGTCCGCGCCGGGCCTCGGCGCCGGTCACGGGCCGCTGGGTCACGCCTGGCCGGTTCGCGGGCCATGAGCGATCTTCAGGCGAGGCTACGGAATATCCTGTGGCACACGCCTGGCCTGATGCGGGTTCTGAACACGGCGAGGGATCTGGCCCTCCCCGATTGGCTGGTGTTTTCAGGCGCCGTCTATCAACCGGTGTGGAATCATCTCACCGGCCGCGCCGCTGACCACGGCCTGTCCGATTACGATCTCGGTTATTTTGACGCTTCCGACACCTCCTATGAGGCCGAGGACGCGGTGATCCGCCGCGTGGCCGCCGCCTTCACGCCGCCCCTGCGCGAGATGGTCGAGGTGCGAAACCAGGCCCGTGTCCACCTCTGGTTCGAACATCGATTCGGCGAGCCCTACGACGCTCTCACCCATACGGCCGAGGCCTTGGAGCGTTTCGCGGCGCCAGCCTTCGCGGTGGGCGTGCGGATGGAGGCTGACTCCAGCCTGACCATTGTCGCGCCTTTTGGTCTGGAGGACCTGTTCGCCATGCGCATTCGGCCAAACCCGCGGCGCGAGGCCAAGGGCCTTGCGGGTATCATGGCCAAGGCGCGGGCGCGCTGGCCGGAATTGGCCGCCTTGGACATCGACCTATAGCGGGAATGCCACAACCGCGCGGAAAGCGTGGCCAGGGGAGCCCTGCGTTTCGGGCCCGAAATGGGCCCGGCTGACGCATGTGGCATCAGACCTCGCTTGGCGGAACCCGGGCGGGTTTGAAGGGCGGACCAGAGATCG
>Ga0116231_10012223_pt1 | contig 12735 bp, 6 predicted proteins | sample S1TSphgellanicum_2_FD_89695 | JGI IMG/M metagenome (GOLD analysis project Ga0116231, IMG submission 89695) | Host-associated microbial communities from peat moss isolated from Minnesota, USA - S1T2_Fd - Sphagnum magellanicum MG | ecosystem: Host-associated > Plants > Peat moss > Unclassified... | reverse complement strand
TTGATAATGAAAAATGATTTTTAAATGTTTGTTTTAATTTCGAATGTTTTAATCGTGATAAAAAATCTTTTAAATAAATATTCAATTGAATTTGTTTGGCTAAATTCAAATATTCACGATTGCATTTCAATGATAAAATATTCGGATAATCATCTTTTCTTGGTTCAATTGTTAATGATGATTCCGGTTCATTTATCTGCCGATATGAACCATTGAGAATATCTTCATTGTATTGATCACCTATGGTTAAACTACGTTTTATTTTTTTATTATTCGTTGATGCTACTGTTCGAATAGAATGAGTTGTTTTATTTCGATTTAACGATGGCGTACCAAGAATAGGTAATGAATCAATCCAATGATCAATACTCGATGCACCATGAAGTGATTTTTCTAAATCTTCAATGGATAATCGAGCATGTTCGATTGATTGAGAATAATAGGTTCGTTTTGTATTCGCTAATGTTCCACGAAATGATCGACCCGTTGGTGGTAAAGGTGGTTTTGTATGAATAGGTTTGTTTTCTTGATTTTCATTTGTTGGGAAGGTTAAAATAACATTATTTAATGATATTGAACGACGATTATTTGATGTTGAAAGATTCGTATCAACTTCATCGTTAGTTGCCGATGGAATTGGTTGTGTATGAAGAAGAGATTTCGATATTTTCTCATTTGATGTGATACGATCAAATGTTGGAAGATATTTTTCATCGATCGAAAGCGATGATAATGATGGAGATTTCGATAATGTACATGGACAACAAAAAAAATGTACTTTTTTTGTTGATTTTTTTGATGAGACTGAAGAATTATTTCCCATTGTTAAGTCACTAACTTATTCGCATCTGAAAGAAGATATAATCATAAAGATCAAACAGATAACTGTTTCTCGAGATGGAAGAAGAAAAAGAAAAGTATACATATATATATATGTATATACGTGTCAGGGACATCAACAAAAAGAAATTCCACTTCTGTTCGTTACAAGGTTCATCGACAACTGTACAAACCCTAGCCGATTGATGCAATAAGCTGATCGATTACTCTTATTTGAACGTATAAACATGTACAATGTAAAGAAGAAAGAAATGTCATGATTAAATTAGGTTTTTTTTCCTGTATGTTTGGGATCAGATTTCACGGCATGAGATGACGGGAAAAAGATAGACAAAAAACGGAAATAAACGATTAAATATTCATTAACAACGAAGAAATAGATGGAGAAAACGGATAGACAATGTGTATTCTTTTTTAATAGTTTATACTTATCTTTATGTTTCATCCGATCCGACATTGACGAGATTTGTCGGAAAGAAATGCTCGTGTGCACACACAAATAGAACAACAAGAAAGAGAATAGTATATAGAAGTGATTAGTCTCCTCCTATTTAATTGTTCTTCTTTAGAACGGGTCAAATTCTTTTTTCTTCTGTCTGCGGTTGAAAATGTAGTGCTCTATGTTTATTTTTACAAATGAACTTTATACATACATACACCACACGATAGGGGAGGATCGATTGAATGTCGATTCATTTAAATCTATCCGATCAATTTGAATTGCTTCCACTTCATATGTCTCCTCTTCTTTTTTTTACTACATACAGACAAAAATGAAGATCATATTGCAACGAATGAGAAAAAAGAGATTTTCAATGGAATAAGTGACGACATAAGTAACAAGAAGAGATAGTTATGTCATCATCTACCCACGCGTGTAGAAAGGTGTCATTATCAGGGGAAACTGTCAGATATGTACGTGTATATGATGATAATAACAAATAAATAAAGTAGAAATATGATCGATTGTCGAAACCGAACCGAAAAGGAAGAGCTGATATTTTTTTGAAAGTGATCTAAGCCTATATAGTGCCCGTCGGCAATGTAAAGAAAAAAGAAATGATGCTGCCTAATCAATCTAGCAAACAAGCACCACATGGATGAGATAGAAAGAGAAACCTTCACTCACGCGATCCATTAGACAGACATTAAATCATTACACATCAACCAACTAAATTTCTGTGTGCGTTTGGATGTTTACACAAAATGACTACCAATCTAAATAAATAAACTTGAAAACAGAGTGCTGTTAATTCCTATTTATACAAATAATATCGGTCTCATCGAAATAATTAGAAAGGTTTCGTTTTTATTTGACTTTTTCAAATAGTAAACGAAAATGAAATGAGATATTCTACTTCATTGTTTTCCTTTTATGTTTTCCTTAACAAAACAAATCACTACTACTACTACTACTATTTTCCGAATTGGTTAGTTTTTGTTCAATTACAGATGACACTAGAAGCTGGATGACACTTTTTAAACAAGTCCTACCACAATGTTCGCTCCATATAGCTATGAAAGGCGCCAGTCAACATTGAAACACATACTAACTTGACCGCGTAATTTGGTGTGAACGGATAGAAGCGATGTATATATTGAAAAGAAGAAGAAGGGGACGATACAACACGTTTGATCAACTGATTGTAGACAGAACATTGTCTCGCCATAGATCAATAAATATCTGTTAAGATTGTCTGATAAGGTCAATTTAATTGTTTCAGTTTTCATTAGTCGAAAGTTCATGTAATATGAATATCCAGAGAAAGAAGAGCCGGATTTTTCATATACTACATTTTATGAGATTAAGGTGTATAGCACTGAGAGAGGCCTACGGCATAATTCTATCGAGAGATATGCGGAACTGGGACTAGAAGAAAAAAAAAGTTTATGTTAAATTTTCTGTGAGTTTTAGCAAATTATGTTATAAATCACATCACTCATCGATTGAATTAATTCACCAATTTGCTAGGCACATGTTTTACTTAAATAATGAAATGATAACAATCACAATATTTTTGCATGAGGAATCGTCATTGAGAAATTTTAAATGTGTGATATTTTTGTTCAGATATATTTATAACTGAAAAAGAAATTTGCTTTTTAAAATTCTTTTTATTTCAAACTACAAAAATTGTCATGTAATGATAAGAGTAGAAAATATAGCCAAATTTGGTGTCGATGAATATGTAGACACATGGGCAATGCGCCGCCTATGATCTAAACATCCAAATATTTCATAAGATGTATCCAGTGGAATTCTCTCTGCAAGATTTAGTTATAAATCAATTCCATGAGATTTTTTGCAAGAAATAAAGAATTCGGTTTTTTTTAATATCTTAGTTAATTACTTTTCTTTTTTATTTCTGAAAACAAACAAAAAACAAATTATTTATCGTCCTCAATCTCTTCCAAATAACACGTTTCAGTATTTCCATTCATAAGATCACCTATAGTTTCATCACCAATGTGTTCATATTGATAACGTTTACGCGGATAACCCCATAGTAATTCGAATTGATCAGGTACATTCGACTTAGTCCATGCAAATTCAAATAAAAGTTTCGCAGAATCAGTCCGTCGAAAACGACGACGAATCGGTTCAGCAGCTGGTAACCGTATCGATACTTGAATAGTATCATTCTCCGTCGGCAATGGTTCAGAAGGCAACTTTTGTTTTAGCTGATCACGAAAGTCGACAAAGACCTTCGATATTAAAAAAGTTATATCATGTTTTTCTTCTATTAAAAAAAAATTACTTGACGTTTTCTTTGTTCTTCTTCTTCTACTTTACGTCGTTCGGTTTCTTCTCGTAGACGTTGTTCAGCCTTGATGAATAAGAAATTCAAATGAGAAAAAAAATAGGTAAATTCTAACGAACTTTTTCTTGATCAGCTCGAACCGAATCTAAATAAGCAGCATTTTGTTCTTCTAGTAGACGATCTCTTGAATTACTGACATTTCTTCGTTGACTATAATAGATCAATTTCAACAAACTATGTTTATCTCTTCTCGAAATCTACCGATTGTACTCTAATGTTTGATTTGCATTTTGAACGGCATTGATAATTTCTGCTAAAGATTCATCAGCATCTAAATTGAAAAATTATCGAATGATTTTATTTCGAAGTGCTTTTCTCTTACCATTATATCGGTCTAATCTCAGTTGAACTGTTTGCTGAGAACCATGGTGAGCAATAATACAAAAACATGGAAATAAATTTGCGTTTAATAAATTAATAGCTAAACGATTTCGTATTGGAGCAAGAAGAAACAAGAGAAAAACTCACCTCCAATTCCTTCTTGAGTATCGCGACTTGTACTCCACAAGAGATTATTACCTATGACTGATTGGAGAGCTTCTTGACAAAATACTTCACTGTAAAAACAAACAAATAAACTGTTGTACTACAATGGATTGAAAGTTACCGAGAAAATCGATCGCATAATACGGAATTTTTGTCGTGTAAATAAACAAATAACAAACGAACTTCACGTTGTACATCTCGAAGAGCCTAAAATTGATTTAAAAAAGACTCTTCACAGAAAAACAAGATTCTGTACTTGAGATAATGTTCCACGATAAAATGTTGGATGTCTCGTACCATACTTATTATTAAAATAAGTACAATAATCTTCTATTTCTTCGATTGAATTTCGTTGTGGTTTTCTCCAGAAGAATGATCGAACTAAACAATAACAACAAGAAAATATTATTTTAAGAAAATTTCTTTTCTTTTCTTCTACGCACAAAAAGTTAAAGCAATACGAAAAAAATTGCATGGTGATAATCGTTGAAGTTTCGAATAGAATGTATATAAGAATGATAAAGGTGTACGAAATAGTTGTCTAAAACAAAATAATAATCAGATCAAAGCCTATTGATTTATTCAAATATACAAAACGGGGTTTGGCATATAACGAGCAACTGCTGATGTATTCAGTGGAATCTGTTGTTGATTTCGTGGGGTTTCAATCGGTGGAGGTGGAGGTGTAGGAGGTTCAGAATTCGATGTTAATGCAGTATTAACAGCACGTTCAACATCCCAATCATGTACAGATAAAAATTGAAGAGCTGTTTCAGTTGAATCGATTTGCGTAAATTCCTTGAATAAAAGGATGAATTTTGAATATGATTAATTAAATAATTTTACTTGAAAACGAGCCAGAGCATTGCTCTGTTCTTCTGTGAGATCGTCCTCTTCCATACGAAATTTTTGCGAAAAAAGAGTTATGTGGCAATAATGAATCGGTTTTTCTTCCTTTTTTTGTGTTGATAATTTCCAAGCAAATCATATTTGTCAGTCCGATGACACTTCAATAGATGTCGCTTTTCGGAATATTTTAAAAGAAAATTTTCATTCAAAAACAAAAACGATTTTTTCCTTTAATTTTATTTTTTCATTTTTATTTTTCTTTCATAAAATTTTCATAGATGGCAATAGACATATTGAAACAATGAATCACCGGAAATCAACCCGTGGTCTCATTTTTGTTAAAGATTGATTGTTTTTGTAGATAAGATTTTTATTGAATAACAATAATGACTAACAGATCAAAGAATGGTAAGATAATTTTCTATCAAATAATTTCATTCGTCCGTTTTCTTTTCTTTTCTGTATATATCTCTATTTTCCCTTTTCGTTCTGTTCACAATCGATCGGTTATTCTATGCATAGTTGTATCGAAATCTAATTTCTAGAATTCTCCGCCCTTTCTTTTGTTATTTCATAGTTGTCATACGTCCTTCGTTCATTTCCTGTACTACCCCAATTCACGCAAGTGTTATAAAAACATAGTATTTGTATTTTTCTGGGTATGTTGATGAGCGATACGAACGTTTTGTTTGTACATCGCTTTTCTTTTCCTACTCTCGCTTGATTTTTATGTCAATATTGGCAGAGATTTAGTGTGTTGCTTATCGGTGAGTTCGATCGTTATCAAAAAAAGTTATAGGCAATAAAAATCTCTTCTTTATATTCTCTTAAATAAAAAAGAGGATATAAATCTTCATTCATATAACCGAGAGATTAAGTTTGGCATCTATAATGTTCGTTTTATTACTATTGATTAGATTTACCTTCGCCATTATCATTTGAACATTTATCAACCATTCCTAATCATCATGATTCTCGAACATCAATTGATGTAATACGAGAAATGACTTGTTCATCACCATTACGACAAGAACACGCGAATTTAACCGTACTTGATGTTTATGATGAAGCGGCATTAATCGGAAAAGATTTCGAACGTATTATTGAAGGTAATTGTTTTCTTTTTTTCAATAAGATTTTTTATTTATGAAAATAGCTTATGGAACGGAAACTATTCGTGATCTTGTTCCGAAAGTAATTCGTATTCTTGAATTACTTGAATCACAAGCAGCAAAAAATGAAAAAGAAACCGATGAATTACTTGAAATGAAAAGTCGAATTGAACGTTTAGAAATCGAAAAAAGTGAAACACGTGAATTACGTGACAAATTTGATCATGAATTGGAACTTATCGAAGAACAATGGCGAAAAGAAGTTCGTCGATTATCTTATATTTACATTGAAAATATTTTTGTGTGTTTAGGCTGATGGTCTAATGGCACTTGTTTCGAAATTAGAAGATGAAAATCGACGATTGCGTGATGAAGTTCAACATAAAACTCAACTTGATGACAAATCCGATTTGCCCAGCTCAACCGACACGATTAGTAGGAAGATTTTGATTATTTTGATTTGAAAAATTTCTGGAATTTCAATAGGCATTACGCGTGAAGAAGTTCAATGTATTAAAAATTTAACCGATGAAAATCTGAAATTAAAACGAAATTTAAAAGCGAAAGATAAAGAATTAACACAAAAAAGTCTCGATATGGAAGCGGTTCGTTGAAAGAATTCGATTTCAAAGATAATCGATTTCTGATTTTTAGATTCAAGGTCAACTTGAACGTGTTTGTAAAGCAAATTGTACATTACGTCAAAAGAATACATTTTCTACAAATCAAACTCAACGATTAATGGTTGAAAAATTTGATTTAGAAGTTCAATTAAAAGAAAAAGAATATTTTATTAATCATATGAAAGATCGTGTGACTGATGACCTGATGAGTCCATCATCACCAACCGTAAGTTAAAGAAAATCAAACGATGAACAATTGATATGTAAAATTTGTAGAATCCAATCAATGATTTAGCAACCTATGAAGCCAATCAACCACGATTTTCAATGGAAGAATTACGACAAGTTTTATGGGAAAGAAATGATCTGAAAACAAAATTAATGGAAGTCGAAGAAGAATTACGATTATTTAAAGACCAGTAAATTACATTCACAATCGAATATTCATCTATTTTCGATATTCTATAGAGAGGAAGAAGAAGATGATGATAACAACCGCGCTGTTGAAGGTCCAATTCCATTAGAACCTGATGAAAAACTATACGGTCATAAACGTGATGAATCAAAAATTCGTCAATTGTAAGTTAAATGTTCAATGTTGTGTATCCCCATACACACTAAGAATTCGTATCGTAGCATGTCTCTGTCTTCCCTTTATTTTCAGTGTGAAATTTTGTCTAGTCTTTTCTACTATTGCTTGCTTTGCAGTCGTTTCATTTTGGTAAGCTTGGAATGAAAGCTATGCATGCATACATCGTTTGATTCCTTCTCTTCTTCGTTATGCATGAATTATTTTTTGCAATCGATTTGTCAGATGTTTGAAATGCTTCTTGTATGTATTCTTGATTTGTTTGCAGTATACGTTCGTTATTTCCATCAACGAAATCATCAGAAATTGTCGATCAATCTTATTCTCCATCCGTCCAATCGAAACGATTTTCTCTTGAAAGTTTCTTTAGTAAGAATCGAAAGACATCAAAAGAAAATTTTTCGTTACTTTCACCGCCATCATCTCAATAAAAAAAAACAGCCGATTTTTGTGTATTATTTTTTTTAATTGTTGTCATGCTTATGTATGTCAAATGTTGTATATTGTCCGATAATTTTTTTTTTGTTTCTTGTGAATTTTCTTTTCTTCTCATGTATTTAGCTTTCGATTTGTCTTTGGTGATTATCCAACAATGGCAACGACAGATCAAACTAATGCAAGAAAATTTCCATTTATTACCGATGTTCTCAGATAAAATATCCCCGAACAAAAATACTTTCTCAATTTGTTTGTATTTCTGTTGAACAGTCTGTGAAAATAATCATTTATACATCCGACAAATTACAATATCTCAAATGCACGTTTTGAAAAACAAATATATCCACTAGTCATTGTTCTGAGCTTTTTGTTGTTATTAATCCCGTTTACAAATAAATTTATGTATATCTTTAGAAGAATTTCTCTATCGGAGTATTGACATTGATTCAATCAACAATTGTGATAGACAATAGTCAAATAGAATCAATGGTATTGTTATTTTATTTATAAAGGAAAATCGAGAAAAAATAAGAATATATAAAATACTTCGATAAATTAGAGCCAAAAACAAACCATTCACTGTTTTTTTTTCTTTTTATCTTCGATATTATCACGGAATGATTATCTTTCTCGAACAAATAATCACTCGGGATGATAAAGTACGAATAAAGAACAAGCCGAAAAAAAAAGAACCCCATAAAAGGAGATGTCATAGAAAGCAAGTAAAAAAAGTCAAGCATGCATAAAATAGTTTGTCTTTATATGTATATTTGAGGGTGACTGAACCAGCAGTCTAACAAACAACAAGAGGCATATTAAATATGTTTCACTAAGAATTCCGGAAGAACTAAAATAAGAAAAATTGATTTGTAAAAATGTAAATTTGCAGAATCGAACATACCGAAAACCAACTTAATGATTGAGTATCGGGTTCTAACGATAATCTTGGTATCGCCAAATTCGGATTTAATGCTTCAACAAATTCATCTTCGATATCATCGTCTTTCGTCATATCCTCTAACATATCGGTTACTAATTCGATTTCATCCAAATCACGACTATCCGAAAATACACTTGTTTCTCCCGATGGTTCATCGAATTGATCAAGAGTTGGAAAACTATTCAATGTTCCAAGCATATCAACCATTTGTGGTCGTGGAATATGACCTTTTGGCATTGGTGTACGATTTTCTAATTCATCAAAGATACCAAAATCAGCTTCCGGACGATTTCCACTCATTCGATAAGTTGTATTATATGAAGTACTTGAACTCGATGGAAACGAATCGGATGCATCAACAAATTGTTCATCATAGGTATTATCAAGACTGAAACCATCCCATGAATTTAATTCTCGACTAACCGTACCCATTGTTGGAAGATGAGCACGAGGAATAGTAAATTGTGGACGAGTAATGGGTGGTTTCGTTATTGTAGTAGATTGACGACGTTTTGATATGCAATAAAATACAAACATTACGAGAGATATGATTAATAAAAGACCAGCAACTGAACTAACAACAGCGACAATGATTGTCCAATTTTGTCCTTGTATTGGTGATGATTGTAATGGATTCTCTGGAATAACTTGTCGACACAAGTATCCTGTATAATTTGTATAACAATCACAGCCTGTATTATCTAAATTACAGGTACCCGTTCGGGTATATTGACATTCTGTACACGCTGGTTGAGTTCCGTTTAAAGTAACAACTAAACGAAAGAAAAAATAATTCATAGTACTGATGCTGTTTCCGTCTTACGACTATTCGGTGTTGCTGGATTCAAATTGATTTGTAACCCATTTAAAGAATAACTGTCATTATAGGTAATATTTTGACTAAATATTTGATTTGAAAGTTGTATTCGTTGAGTTACATTCAGAGGAACATTTAATGCAACCATAAGTTGAAGATTTGGTGGTGCAGCATCCCTATTTAATAATATTCTTTTTCTTTTTTTTCCGATTCATTCTTTACACTTACTGTGTATCATATATATTCACACATGAACTACCACAGGTTATATTCATACCAGCTAAAATATTGGATATCTACAATTAAATAATAGAACAAAATATGCGAAAGGAATTTCGATGAAAGCATACGCTATTTTCTAAAGTAACTGAATCTGATGTATTGAGAAGTGCGATGCGACTTGTTTGTGGTTTTGGAATGAAATCAAGTAAAAAGAAGGTTTGACCTAGAATGAATGGATAGATTTCAAATGATTACTGGAAAATATATTTATACCCGAAACGTTCACACACGATGATCCATCGAAATAAACAAATGGATCACCTGGACATAGACATGTTTGTAGAGTATTATTCAAAGCATAATCAATAAGTTCATAGCTGGATGATGGACATTCACAGTCACCTGTGGTTGAACTACAACTTGCAGGTTCCAGACATTGATTTTGACAGAATGATGAGTAATCGGTTGGTAAACATGACGAATTGGAATTTCGAGCATTTCCATACGTTTGAGTATAATCGCCTGATAAAAATAATTTTGTTAATCAAAATTAAATATTTATACAAACATACCTCCTAAGGAATAATCGATATTACATCGACATTCATATGTACCAGGAATATTCGTGCAAAATGTATTATTATATGATGAACAGATGGTTGGAGTTACAATACATTCATTTATATCTTCACAAGAACCATTAACATACTAGAAGGAGAAATTGAATTTATGTTCGATAAGAAATATTTTCTCAAACCTGATAACCAGAAAGACAATCACACATATAACTTCCGATAGTATTAATACATATGGAATTATCGGGATCACACTGATCTTGTTGCAACAGACATTCATTAATATCTTGAAATAAAAATCAATTTATAAATCCGAATTTTTCTCTTTAATCATACCTGTACAGGTACCCACTGTCGAATTAAATCCATAACCAGCTTTACAAGAACATGTAGCATTTCCAGATATTGGATCTGTTTGACAGTCTTCAGTCGTAGGATTACATGGACTATTCAAAGCTAAAAACAAAACTTCCAAGTCTCCGAAATACTATATTTATATTCTTACCGCATATGTCTATACGTCTGCTACAAGTTGGTGCTTGATATCCGCCACAAACGCAGCTATTATTAGCATTTGTTCCATTGGGATTACAATTACCGAAATTACATTGACATTGTTCGGCACAACCATAACCATAATTTTGAGAACCACATTCTTTAAAAGAAAGAAGAAAAAAAAAACAAGAAATTGATCGAATGAAACAATCTGATTCATACGTGAACAAGTTGTGCCATAATTCGAAGGTTGAAAACCTGGATATTTCGAACAATTACATTGATAAAAATCATCAACAAGTTGACAAAAATCAGGACACGTCGATTCACACCAAGCTAGAATTATCATTTCATTTATTCATTATTTTTTTTTAATCAATCAACGATCTACTTACGAACACAGGTATTACTCATGTTAACAGCACCACGTATACATGTTATACTACTACTGCCCATAGCCATACAAGTATCATCCTGGCACAGGCTTGCATCAACTAATCAAAGAAATATTCATTAATCAAAGGAAATTTTCGACAAATGTAACATACAATTACAAGAATTAGTGTTATTATTGAAAAATATAGATTCACATGTACAAGTAAAACTACCAATTGTATTTGTACAATATTGACCAAGACCACAATGACCAGTATAATTACCATTGGCATATCGTTGTACACATTCATTGATATCTTAAACAAAAGAAGAGTAATTTATTGGTGTAATAAAAAGAACTTACCAACACACGTTTCATTATCAAATTGATAACCAGTAGGACATAGACACATATAAGATCCAATTGTATTCATACAATTACCATTTCCACATATTGTAAGATCAGTACATTCATTGATATCTGAAAATCAAATGATTTGTTTTTGATCTTTTTCGGAATACGAAGATATTCTTACCTTCACATGTGTAACCATCTGTTGAGTTATATCCTGCTAAACATGTTCCATTGCAAGTATAAGATTTACCAAGGCTTATTTGTTCGGTAGCATCCAATGGAATACATATTGTACCAGCATCCCAATTGATTCTACATGCACTCGTCAGTCCACAACCATTATAATCATTTTGACAAAATTCTCCTAAAAAAATTCAAATCATTCTTTAGAGAAGAATTTCTCTTTTATTTTTATACCATCATATTGAGGTAAACAAGTGCATGAAGCAAGTTGATAATGAGGAGATATTGATGTCAGTTCAGTATAATCACAATTGTTACTATTTACACATAAACAAGCGATGATATTCAGGAATACTGTTATTGTAGAATTAAGACCATAAGTCATATTCAGACTAGCAAAGAAAAAAAAATTTCTCTCTCGTTCTTTTGTTTTCGATTTCTACTTACGAAACTTCGACATAACTAGTATTACCATTCGGCATCATTGGAATCGTGATATCGTAACCATTGAAAATACTATTTAGCATCGTACCATTTTGATTAATTGAAACAACTGTTGTGTTTGCTCCCATAATACTAATAGGTATTGAATAAGTACGATTAGTAGCATTTTCTGGTAGTTCTATTGTCACAGAAGAAGTGATATTGATTGTTGGTGGTATTTGAGCTAGATTAATTAAATTAAAAAAAAATTTTTTTTCAAATCATAATTTTACCTAAGATAATTAGATTTTGTTGAAATGAATTTATTGCTGCCACTGTTGCCGCACATGTTCTTGCATTTATTTGAATGAGATAATCATGAACACATTCGAAATTTCCTGAACATGTGTGATTGACAGTAGTCTGACTAAGTTTTGGATTTAAACTAGTCAGAATACTCGAAGAATTGGTATAGTACCAATTAACAAAGTTTATAGGCATAATTGGCCTTGTTAAATCCGCTGTTATATCACTCGGTACTCTCCCTAAAGAAAATATTCTCAAATAAATCTCATTTATTCTTTCACATAT
>Ga0116231_10012222_pt1 | contig 12735 bp, 7 predicted proteins | sample S1TSphgellanicum_2_FD_89695 | JGI IMG/M metagenome (GOLD analysis project Ga0116231, IMG submission 89695) | Host-associated microbial communities from peat moss isolated from Minnesota, USA - S1T2_Fd - Sphagnum magellanicum MG | ecosystem: Host-associated > Plants > Peat moss > Unclassified... | reverse complement strand
ATTTTATAGATCAACCAGTGAACATTGGTAAACATTCGCGCACCAAGAATGTTTTGACAAGGTGCTTTACCAAGAATTTTCAAGAATTTTAAAGTGCAAAATGAAGAATGTCATTACTATGGATGTTTGACCACCTTAGAAACACAAATTGTTCTTAAGGAGCTACATGAAGGAGTGGCTGGAAGACATTTTGTATAGATATTATTGTAAACAAAATTTTGGATGCAAGATATTGGTGTCCAATTTTATTCAAGCATACTCATGACTTTTGTAAAAGTTGTGATGGCCATTAGAAAATTAGAAGATTTAAAATAAAAAGTTTGGCCAAGTTGGTAACAACATTTCTAAAGGAACCCTTTATAAGGGGGTTATGATTTTATAGGTTTAATCAAACCAACAAGAAGACTAACGGGAAACAAATATATTTTGATAGTTACAAATTATACAACCAAGTGGGTAGAGGCAAAGGCACTCAAAACCAATACTATAATAATTATGGCCAAATTTTTATATGAATATATTTTGACCAGATTTGGATGTCCATTGACCATAGTTACATATTAGGGAATACATTTCATCAATGACACAATAAAACATCTAACAAAATAATTTTTGTTGAAGCTGGTTAGTTCTACAACATATTATCCACAAGGAATTGGACAAATAGAGTGTATTAACAAAATCATTGGTAGACTATTGACTAAATTCATTAATGAGAAAATAATAGTATAGGATGAACATTTGTTTACAATTTTGTTTTCATATAGGATTGCTTATAAGGTGGCAACAGATTATACACCCTACTAGTTAGTCCATGGTTTGCATCCTTTAATGCCAACAAAATATGTTTTGCTAGCTACTAATGGGGACCACAAAGATGCAAAACCAACTAAAGTGTTAACAACTAGAATTACAGAACTGAAAAAATTACAAGAGAACAAATTGGAAGCTTAAAACAATGTGGGAGTGTAGTAGTGGAAAAGATTTTTGTGGAGCCAATAGAAAATACTGAAAAGAAGTTCCAATTTGGAAATTATTTCTTATGGTTTCCCAAAGGAGAAAAAACACATATGGGCAAATTCAAGAAAAGATGGTCTAGTCCATTTAAGGTATAATATTACTTACCCAATAATGTTAACAAATACGAGATCTACTCAAGTGCAAACATAATTTTTTATTGAAAGGAAATTACAACATGATGCTCACAACATGAAACATAACATCAAAAACTCCTCAAGGTTCTTGTCACATGAATACACAAACTTGTGTAATGAAGAAAAGATAACCAAACCATCAACACCAAGGTATTTAACTAAAAGGCCAAACCACAAATAACCAAACTAATATAAGTAAAGAAAGTAATTCAACCTTGTGAAAGTAACTTTGTTACTTTCCTATTCCAGTAACTAATGAAACCTAACTAGTTGAGCTTGAATTCTCAACAAATAATACCATTCTTCTTATTTCTGTTAACAATTTTGAACCAAACCTAATATTGGTCAATGTTAATAAGTTGAAACCATGTACATATGTGGATCAAACATTGAAAGGGATTCAAAGTTTAGAGGATCAAACGTCTTTACAGTCCATAGATGAAGACCACATGAAAAAAATCTAATGAAAATTCAGAAGATCAGAGAAAAACAAAGACCATTGGGATTGATCAGAAAAAACCTTAGTAAATTTGATAAATTAGCAAGTTATGAACAAATACCCAGACCATGGTTGCATAGTTTCATAGTTATTGGATTGTGGGGTAGGTAAATTAGTGATGTTAGAACAAAATTTTACTAATTTGATGACTAAACACAAGCTAGATGGAATTTGTAGTGTAGACAACACCATGTCATTAAATTCAAGAATGTCATCAAAATTACCTAGTGCCATGTCCACAAAATTCTTTACTTAGCAAGTATTAGCTGTAGCCCATGTTGATGTCAATATGAATTTAAGCATAAGGCGATAGATGTCAAACAATCTGAAAAAAATACAAATCATTAAAACGTTGGCCCTAAAGTGAAAACTGAAACATCACTTCATGAAACAAGTTGATAACATTTCAAAAAGCGGCAAACACCAAAGTGACTATTTGTTTTCATTTTCTACAAGCAAGTTTCAATCATTTTTTGTTTCCAAAATGAGTGCTGAAGAAAGTTTTGTGGAGAAATTACAAAGACAATTTAGAAAGAAGTTGCAAAAGTTAAAAGAGGAGCATGAGAGATTGAGAGAGTAGCATAAATTTGTAAACATTTTGCTTCTCTCATCTAAGTTTCTAAAAAGAAGTCCACCTTTTCTTTTTCTAGCTTATTCTTTTTCTTCTCAGAAACCCGCTTTGATATCTAAGTTTGAGAGAGCTTTTGAAGCCTTCAGAAAAAACAAAAGAGATTGTAAGGAAACATTAAGGAAATATAACTTCAAAAAGCTTAGAAGATAGGCAAGTCCTAGTTAGTAAGTCGATTTCATTTATATTTCAGATTCCGAGGAAAACTAGCAAAAGGATGATTTGTAACAACAACAATTGCCATTACATAAAGAGGAGTATACTCAGGAGCAAATTCTAGAGAAAGTACATATTCCCAATAAAAAATGCACGAAGAGAACAAGTCGACAAGTAATGGCTGCAAATATGTGTGGGAAGAAAGTGCATACTCATTAGGATGATGAAATTAGGTTTGTCTTTATTCCAATTAAGCAAAGTTATAATAGTAATATGAAGAATATTTTGCTTTGGAAAAGCTCTGGAGAGGAAGAGAGAGCTTGGGCAAACAGAGCTAGATTAGTAGGCATGTTTGAGATTGAATGGAAAACACGTAGCACAACATTCTAGTTGAATTTTTGAACAATTGGAAGTTAGATCCTAAACATTACAGAATTAAGGTTATGTTGGAGGATGAGTAGAGAATAATAAACAAGCATGTCTTGGCAGAAGTTTTTTAAATCTGCCATATAGGAGAAACAAAGGCAAACTAGGTAGAAATGTTTGATGCTAGAGTAGCATTGGCATATATAATAGATAGAGTCCCTAACATTTACAACACTAATGAAGGGTGGGTTGTGAAAAAGATGAGGTTAGAGTAAGCTAATAGAATTATTGCCACTCTGCCAATTGTTTACTAGAAGGATAAGGTGCAATATTTTAGTAATAAATCCATTATGATGATTTCAAGAGTAGATCATGGAAAGTCTATTAATTGGGCTACAATCATGTATTCTTAATTGGTCAAAGAATTGATTAGATGGGACAAGTGTTAGAAAAATATGATTGAGGGAATAGCCAAAAAAAAACCAAAAAAGGATGTATGCCATTCTGCCATAGTCCTAGAAATTTTGTTTCAAAAGTGGTTTCCATTAGAAGGAATAGAATCACAAGAGAAGAAAAAATAGGTAGAATAGCCTTGAGAGAAAAAAAGAAGAAGAGATAATTTGAGGGAGAGGTTCATTAAGAGTAGAAGGCCTCTGAAACCTACACACATCTCTCCTAAAAAGGAAAAACAACTAGAGATTAGGACAACCAAAATAACAATTCTAATGTCTTAGTCTGATGATGATGAGGAGCGAAAGACTCTGCAAAAGAGGCAAAGAAGACATGAGGATACCACAATGAAAGGTAGTATTGATCTTCAACAAGTAGTAGAATCACTACAGAAACAACAACAACAAAATTAGAAACAAAAGGAAAAATCCATATCTCTTGAATTTGATTTAAAACTACCAATTTCTCCCAAGCATGAACAAAGGTTAAATGGGCAAGATCATTGGAGATGGCCTAAGAAGGAGCCAAAGTCTGAAGCTTAGCAGTCAGTAGAGGAACAAATATAAGATTTTGACCGAGATCCACCAGAAGTACAACAATTTGTTCCATCAACTACACTAAAATAGGCTCGGCCTCGGCTTCAAGACCAAGTTCTATAACATGCATGAATGTATTTGGAGAAGTTTGGACTACACACATGAGTTTAGGTTCATCAGGTACAAGTTCCAGGGGTTAAACTCCTAGGTTTCATGCATTAAGGTTTGTGCAAGGGATAGAGGCAGAATTGGTTGAACACAAAAGAATTATTATTATGTTTCAACAAGTAGCAAAATACAATGTACATATGAAAAATATTTTGCTTAGAATTTTTGGTCTAGAGATTAAAAACAAGTAGATTATAGAAGAAAAGGGTAGATTTGTTCAAAATTTGGTAGAAGCTTTAGAGAAGGAACAAAAGCTCAAAGTAGAGTTGTAAGATAGGAATAGTGAGAATAATTAGGTATTGGGTTTAGTCCAGGTAACCAAACAGAAGATTAATAACATGGAGAAGTAGAACAAGGATTTGGAGAACATTAAAATAGAAAGGAATTCCTTGCAAGCAACTTTAAAGGAGACAAATGCCAATTGCTACGCTTTAAAAGCAGAAAAGGATACTTTGAATATTGAGCATAACAAACTTTAAAGGGCCTACAAGAACATGGAGGAAACTCTCTTGAAGTAGCAAAAGGAGGTGGAGGAGCTCAGAGTGGACAATGCCAATGCATATCAAATTAAGAATGAGATACAAAGGCAAGTTAATCAGAGGCATGCATAGATGGACAAAAATTTGTAGAAGTAAATGGCCTTTAATGAAAAGTTAAACAAACTTCTAGAGGAGACTAAGAAGAAAAAACCCTTCAATTATGATATTGTCTTTAGAAAAAATAATGAATTCAGGAAGCATGATACTTTGCTTCGGGTAAAACTTAAAGCACCATCAATGTAAGAAAAAGATGCAGACTTATGGTGGGATGCAATTCAGGACATTATTCAAAAGGATCTTGGGAAGGTTTGTAGAAAGTATGAGAGGAATGAATGGTTGTATAGACACAAGATTTTTTAGATGGAAAAAGTTATGCCATCATTTGAGTATGAGCCTTTAGTATGAACCAAAGATTTCAGGTGAAGAAGAAGACAAAGGGGATACATATGGGATAGGACCATCAAGTACAAGAGTAGCATAGGAGCTAAAAAACCTTAGAGGAGGAAAAGATAGCCCTTAGAAGGAGCTTGCTGAACAAACTTTAGAATAAGTAAAATCTGTTATGTAAGAAGTCAGTTCTCAGGAATATGCATCTGCAGCCACAGAAATATGGGAGCAAATATAACTTGAAAAACATATAATTCAAGAGGATCAATAGGGTCAGATTGAGCTTGTGCCAGAGATGCAACAACAAAATCAGAGTCACATTACATTAAATATATAGTTAAATCAATAGTCACAAGTTGTATGAAAGCTGCAATAGCAAGGTCAAAATTAAATCACATTAAATTTGTAGTTATAAGAATAGCTACAAATGATAATAGAGTTGCAGTCATAAGAGCAGAAAGCAACCTATTAACAAACAATTGCATCGTTGTTAACAAGGACATCAGAAGAAGAACAACAAAATTTGTAATAATAGAGAATTAAACAATGCTTTGATCTAAAGTATAAAAAAAATAGACTATAGTACAAATAGATCAAATTTTTGAGGATCAGAAACAACAACACATTTAGTTTTTTTAACACATATTTGATCCAGAATTATGGGATGTAATTTAGAGTATGGGTGGGGTAATGTTAAAAGAGTACTTGCGATAATTATTAGTTAGTGTATTTCTATTCACTTAGTTACTATTCTAGGAAATACTAACTAGATTACATAGTTTTAATCACCATTTGAATTTGAATAGAACATAGGATTATTTTTTGTGGAGGAATATCTTGGGAGAAGAGGAAGGGATGAATGCTATTGTATCATTGTTCAACATGGAACTTTAATGGAGTATGAAAGAAAAATACTTTGATTTCTGGAAAAGCTTTGTTTCCATAGTCAAAGTTTATTGTTTTAATGTTTTTTTCGTACTTTCATTACTCGATTTTAATTCTAAAACTAGTTCTAAGTGGATCTAAATGAGTAGACTTTGTTAGTATTAATTTTATTGCATTTTAGTCCATATTTTAAACCAAAATATAAGATTAGAGATTCTGTACTTACCATGATGGTTCTGAAATTTCAAAAACAAAATCTAGAATTGAACCCAACAATTCTATTAAAATCTAAGAACTTGCCAACACTAGTTGGAACCACATGATGCCCTAAATGTCAATTGACATTTGACATGATATTAAATTATAAACTTCACTTATAACAATCAATCTTAATAGTTTTAACAATCATATCAATGTTGTCAAACCTTTTTGCTAGCTTGTATATGACCATATACTTAATTTTCCACAAATTTGGTGTGGTGATCCTTTACAACAGTGTGCAACTAATTAAAGATCACCAACATGACTAGTATTCCCAACAAAGATATATATCATTATAGTTTACATTGGATCTTGGACTTCACGTTGGTGAGGCCAATAATACAAGCCTTTTAATTACATGAATATGCTACAAATTTTGTCCAATAAAGATATTAATTAGCTAGCCAATAATCGAGCATCTTTGTATTGACATTCGTATCAATAGTATAATAGATGAACCCATGACAATTATGATGAAATTAAATAAAGAATAGGTTGTCACCATGTATGTGTGTTCATGGCCATAAGTGTTTAACTCAACTATGGTGATAAATTTGGTTTTTGGTTCACATATATTGATTGATCACAATCATCGATAAATCCACTCATTAGGTTTTGTCCAAAATTGCTAGTTGAAAGAACACACCGTAATGACATGGAGAGATCCACCATAATGTCATGGTTGGAATGGTTAGAGGTTGGAAGGCTCACATGATCTTGTATATGTGAATGCAAGGTACAAGCTACAAGACTTCCAAGGTGAATTAGGATACAACATCTAAGTTGTTTGAGCCAAGTGTGAGCCATACAACTAAAACTACCATTTTTTTACTACACAATTATTCAACACGATGTTTGCATGGCATATTTGAGGTGTTGCCTCTCTATTGTCACCACCCTCCTTATACTTCCAAGCTTATATATATACTTGGAATATATGGTTTGGTGGAATGAATTTTCATAGGTATAAGAGTCTTATACAGATGCTAAGAAAGAAAATTAAGTCACAACAATATTCATTTTCGAGATGCAATGCATCTACTATGTGACATGATTTAAAGTCTTTCTTTAAGAGTTTCTATTAAAGAATTAATTGCATTTACAAAGTTGGAGATGGCTAGATCAATCTAACTAGCTGGATGGCTATTACAATTCAAACTATAAGATAAATCATTTCAATTTTGTTGGTGAGATAAATTAAGCAACATGGAATTTGGTTTTTTTGAAATCATCAAAGAATTTAGTTTAACACATTTAGATGTGGTTCTTGGTCCTCATAGTCAAAGATCAAAAATTGTTTTCCTTTGATTTTGTGAGGGGTTGGTTATAAAGATTTGTGTCTTGTGGTGTGACTTGTTGTAAACATCAAGTGATGGGGGCTTAAATTTGGAGACCAAGAGATCAGGAAAATAAAGATACTTGTTTGTTCTCTGAGTACGTTGTAACTTGCAAGTTTTGCTTACACATGTTCAAGTTTACATATATGCTTCTCCATTATTGATTTTTGTTAATATCTTCTATGTGCATTCCATCAAGTCTTAAGTCTATAGAGCTTAGATTACATCTTGAGTGGGGTTAGGTCCTTTGCTATCACCAACTTTCTTCCTAAACTTGCTCATTGAGGATGTGAAACAAGCAAACACAATTGTTCTTGTCCAAAGTTGAAGGTCCATGTAAATTACTAAGGTTGTTGATTGTTAGGGCTTTAGATTGGTGTGTTTGATATATCTACTACAAAATTCATCAACCGTAGAATTTCAAAATATTGTCACAAGAATAAGGCCTAATAGTTTGTTGGATCATGGTAGTTTTAGTTTTTTTGCAAGTTCTTCAAATCCAAATGTTATGGGTGTTGATTTTTTCTTCTTTTAGTAGTTTTTATCATATGTCTAGAATTTGGCTTACTTAGAATCTAGAGGTAGATTTTGGCACATCCAATTTAAGAATTTGCCAAGTTAGTGTGAGGGAATTTGGTTATTGTTGCCATAATGGATTCTCTTTCTTGGATGTAGGTCTCAGTTTTTGGGCCAATGAAGAGCAAGACAAATGAAGCATTTCCAAAAGCCTAATTGGTCTTCCCATGGGTCATCTCTACCCAAACTTTCAACTGTGCAATTTTTTTTCATTTAGGTAAATGGGAGACCATGTCAACTTATGAGAATTAGCTTTCCTTTTCCCTTTTCATGTCATTCCATGCACCACAACTAAAATGGATTCAATTACTTAAACCTTCTTTTTGTTTCTTAAAACAAGTATGGATGATAGTGCAGGTGCATTAGAGTTTGCACATAAAGAGCTTCAACCATTTGGCATATAAGATTGCTATCAAGAAAATTACAAGTAGGTTATGCTTCTTTCAATTATAGAATTTGGCTCCAATTAGTGTCCTTGGACAATATAAGATTGACATTTATATCATACTAGAAAACCACATAATGCCAAGATGTGAGATTTTTTTGAGAGGGTATCCATAGATTTTTAAAACTTGTTCATATTGTTGTTGATTTCATTGCATCAATAATGGAGTTGTTTTGGTTAAAAAGATTTATGCATGATTACATGGCATTGCTAGCATCTACATTTTCTATGTAACTTTGGACTAATGACTACTTTTGTGTACCTTTGTAAATGGCACAAGTTCAAGTAGCACTAGGAGCTAAAGTAAAAACCCAAGTTTACAATGCCCATGCATCAATTATCATTGGGCTTCTAGATGATCTATTCTGCACCCATATTTTTCCACATATGTGCCTAGGGGTAGGTCTAAAGGATGAAAACATCTTGAGTTGTTGTCATAGGTGGAGGCAAGTTTCACATGCTTGGAAGGGGCTATAGGGACTAACACAATTTGGCATGCTTTCTAGTTCAGTAAGGCCAATGTCAGTGCCATTAATTGGCCCAATGGTGAAGACATAAATGCAAGACAAGTAACCTATGATGTATAGATTAAGTCAATGGTAACATTGAGGTACAAGGAAGAAGGAAATCAACCCCTTGCACATCTTGAATGTAAGTAATCAGGTGAATTTATCCAATTAAGAACATGAAGAACCTACTTGTGATGATTGAGGGAGCTGACTACTGTGATGAAAATCCATTAAACTATGAATGTGAGGTTGTGAGTAAAATGCCTTGTTGCATTTTGAAAGACGTGATGCATGGTGAAGAAGAAACAAAGTGTGTCCATGTTTGAATATGTGGCAGGACATATTCATGACATGAGCTTGTTGGGGCTATTAGGATTTCCAATAAATTCTAACCTTTTGGATGTTTCAATGGCATTTTGGTAGAACATCAAGTTACATCTTGAACTTAATGTACATATGCATGGTGAGGAAGATTACTTGAGTGTTGTTGTATTGGGTTTTGAGGGATGATATCACTACTACAAAATGTGGGTGTAGTTCAGTAGTCCCTCGTTCACTAGACTAGTGAATTCACTCAAAATCTAGTGAAATCACTTGGCATACAGGGACACCTTTTGTTGTAGTGTATATCCACAAGCAAGAATTGTTGGAGTTGGGATGATTTTCATGAAAGTTTGACATTATAAATATTTTAGTGGTCAGTTAATAGAGCACCATTTTGCATTTTGAAAGATGTACATATTGCATGCATATTGGTGAGGACGCACATTGAATTGTTGTTTTTGGATTTTGAGGGATGACATATTCACAATTTGAACTTGTTGGAGTTGGGATGATTTTGATGAAAGTTTGACCTTGTGGATATTTTAGTGGTTGGTAGGTAGAGCGGTAGTTGCATTTTGAAAGACGTTAGTAAGCATGGTGAGGAAGACTAATTGAATGCCCTATTTGGATTTTGAAGGATGACATATATTCACAATATGATATTTATAGAATTGAGATAAATTTGAAAGTTGAAACTTGCTCATTATTTTAGTGGCATCTTGGGTCCCAACCCCTAATTAATCACATTGTATTTTGTTGTTTATTTTGTGTAATTCAAGTCTAATGTTTAAGTTCCAATTCTTGAAACAATACCATCTTTTATGTCCAAAATACCCTAAGGTATGACGCAATTTAATGTTTTTCCAATGCCTTTTGATATGTTGTATTTCTACTCAAGTGTATTGAACTATGGTGGATGGATGTCCAACTAAGAAGAAAGATGAGCCATGTGGGCCAAGGTTGAACATGGGCACACAAGCAACAATGCTATGTGTTGTGTTAAATTTTCTAGGTATTATGACTACCACTGAAAATGGGCAAGTTTTCAAAAGTGAGTAGACCTATTTGTGTTATGATTTAGGGTAGATCTAGTAATGAGAATATTAAAAGCCCATGTTTTCAAATCAGATCATGACAATATGGGATTTCAATGGGTGTCACGTTCAAAATGAAAGTTTTTTATTTATGTTCTTGTCCAAAAGATGTTGCCAATTTGTAAACATATGAACTATACAGAGGGCTCGGTCAATGCATGTTGCATTGTAAACTAAGAATTTTGATGAACAGGTAGCCATGGTGTCTCAAGTCACATCATTTATAATTTACATATTTTTGGACACTACTCCTTTTCCCATCTATAGGTTCAACTTCATTAAGACCATTAACTAGTTTACATGGGTTAAAATAATGGATGCCACTTGGGGTATTTTTCATTAGTACAATTCTTGAAACATTTGAATGCCATTTGGTTGAACTTGTAAGCATAGTGCCAATTGGATTTGCTTAGGTAATTTTATTAAGATTGCTACATTACTTACATACTCCCATGTAATGAATTTAACAATCCCATTTGGGATGTAATGTTTTCCATTTCAATGCGACTTGGGTAAAGGAAATGCAGGACCCATTAGAAGACATTGAGCGTAAAAAATGAAGGGATGATAAATTATGGGCTTGAAAGGTATTGTGGGTTGCAAAGTATCAAGTGCCCATGCAATTGTTGCCAAAGGAGAGGTAGACTTAAGGTGATATCAAATATAACAAAACATTTGATCAAATTTGGTCGGCACCTTGAATATCGAATTTGGAAGGGCCCAAGCCCCACATATGACTTTGATGAAAAATGGGTAGCAAGCACATGAAGAGATACACATGTAGGGGCAATATAAGTGGATGAAGGTGTGCACATGGAAATAAGCCTAAAACATTTAATCTAGCCCATGCAAGTGATGAATGGGCCACAATAAACCTAGAGCTAACAAAGCCTAGATGATATGGTTCACATTCGTGTAGTACAAGAGGTTTTTTCCATTGTGGATGAGCTTGTAGTAGCACTTGAAAGCATGTTTGGAATCTTTGAAAGAAATGCGGATGTTGACCAGTTGTTGTTGCAACAAAGATTAGAGAATAGTCACTGATTGATATCGAAGAAAACACTGAAGCAAATTTAGCTAGATTGTAGGAAGCATGCCAATCATTGTATCTAAGGGTTTGATCCACAAAACTTGCAGCCACCATGTTATTGATGAACATTTGCATAGTGCATGGTGTTAGTAATAAGTTTGTAGATGAGTTGTTGTCACTTTTGCACAAATATTTGCTCCCATTAAATAATTGTTTTCCTACAAATATTTATCATGCAAAATCTTTGACAAGGAAGGTAGGCCTTGTTAACAAATAGGAGATCTGTTCAAGTGCAAACATAAACCTTTATTGAAAGGGGATTACAACATAATGCTCATAACACAAAACACAACATCAAGAACTCTCTAAGGTTCTTGTCACATGAAATACACAAACTTGTGTAATGAAGAAAAGAAAGCCAAACCATCAACACCAAGGTATTTAACTAAAAGACCAAACCACAAATAACCAAACTAAAATAAGTAACGAAAGTAATTCAACCTTGTGAAAGTAACCTAATTACTTTCCTATTCTAGTAACTAATGAAACCTAACTAGTTGAGCTTGAATTCTCAACATTCCCCCTCAAGCTCAAATTCACTTTTAGTACACCAAGCATTTTTCTAAACCTCTTTAGCTTGTTTGTACCTAAAGCCTTTGTGAAAATGTTAGCAACTTGATCTTCGATATTGACATGAATGAGGTCAATTTCTTTTACTATAACTTTTTCTCTTATAAAGTGGTAGTGCACCTCAATGTGCTTTGTCCTAGCATGATAGACTGGGTTGTTAGCAAGTAGTATGCTACTAATGTTATCACAATAGATGACAACATGAGGATCCATTGACTGTCCCAAATCTGAGAGTAGTTTTTGTAACCAAACTACTTCACATGTAACAATTGCTACACCTCTATATTCTACCTCCGTGCTTGATAGTGCAACTGTTGGTTATTTCTTACCAACTAACAGCACCACTTCCAAAAGAAAACATGAAACCATTGGTCGATCTTCTATCTGAAACATTACCAGCCCAATCAGCATCCATGTATCCATGTACTTGTAACTGGTTCTTGGCTTCATAAAAAATTCCACATTGTAAGGTATGTTTTATGTACCTCAATATGTGCCTCATTACATCCAAATGTGGCTTTTGTGGTGTTTGCATGAATTGACTCACCATTCCAACTGCATAACTCAAATCTGGCCTTGTGACGGTCATGTAAATTAAACTCCTTACTATGCATTTGTACATAGTGGTATCCTCCATGATGATGCGCTCCCAAGTCACGGGGTGAAACCCACTTGAGGGTTTCACAAAGTCAAGTTGCGGAAAGTTAAACTTGGTAGCACGCTCCCGGCTTCCAACTCTAGAAAGGGGTAGAGGGTCGAGT
>Ga0116231_10012221_pt1 | contig 12738 bp, 13 predicted proteins | sample S1TSphgellanicum_2_FD_89695 | JGI IMG/M metagenome (GOLD analysis project Ga0116231, IMG submission 89695) | Host-associated microbial communities from peat moss isolated from Minnesota, USA - S1T2_Fd - Sphagnum magellanicum MG | ecosystem: Host-associated > Plants > Peat moss > Unclassified... | reverse complement strand
GAGAGAGAGAGAGAGAGAGAGAGAATGCTGGTGCACAGGCTTCAACTCCACGCATCAGAAAGAAGAGCTGCCAGGGACCTACCTTCTCACTGCAATGATGACTGGGACGGATGCTGGTTTGACTCTCTGATGGCACGTCCAAGACTGCTCTAATTGTGAGATCTACAGAAACCTTCACAAGGGAGCTACATGAAGCAAATTGCACAGAGAGAGAGAAGAGAGAGAGATTTGGAGAGAGCTGCATAGAGAGCTGCAGTCATTGTGTGTGGGAGAGAGAGAGAATGGAATCAACGTTTGGACCTTTCTCCTTCCTCCTCATCAGGACGAAACACTTGCAAACCCTAGAAGCTCCTGAAGCCTCTCTCGGCTCTCTCAACTCCTTCTCTCGACTCTCTCGGCCTTCACTCCTTTGAAATCCTCTCTCTCTCTTTTGTGTTTTGTGTTGCCGAGTGTTCACGTTGTTGTTGATGAAGGAGACGAACAAGAGGATCAATGTGGCTGCAAATCGATTGATGAAGGAGTTGGCTTGATTGTCCTTCCTTCTCTCTTCAGCGGTGATGTCTGGATCTTTAGCGGCGATTATGTCTGGATTTCTGAATTTGTTGTTGAGAGGTAAACCTGTCATGTGAGAGAAACAAACGCGCTGCTGCAAAAGAATCCTTTGAAGTTCACAAAAGAAGACTTCGGGGTTGGTAGGTTGTTGTTTTCTTCACGCTTTGTTGTAGTTGTTGCTACTGCTGCTACCTGCTAGGGTTTTTGTTTTCTTCAACGTTCCTCTTCACGGCATGCAGATCATCAGTTGCTGCTAGATTGATTACTTGAAGAAAAGGTGGAAGCTTTGGAAATTCTCTCACCTGGCTGGCTTTGTGATCCAGCAGAGCTCTCTGGATGTGGAGAGATTATTGTCAAGATGTGATTTGCAAGTCTTGTAGGGAACCCTTGTTGCTGCTGCTGCTGCTGATCTAAAGTTCTTGTTTTCTGTTTCTGTTTCCATATGAGTTTTGTGTATTTTGTGCAATGGAATTGATGGAAGTGTGCACCAGCAGCAATTTTGAATTGATGAAGTCTTACTCCAGCCATGCAGCAATTTCCCAGGGTTGTTTGTTGTTTTGTTTGATTCGAGTGGGAGTTTTTTTGCAGGGCAAACTGTTGAAGACATTTCTTTGGAGATGATGCTGAATCAATGGCGTGAGCAAGCTGGTGGTTTCTTCTCATCATCAAGTAAAATTTTTCTTCAACAAGAAAATTCTCCTCAAGCTCTGTTTCTGCTTTGTTAGCTTTGTTGAGAGTTTTACCCAATTGAAGTTTTTCTTCTCATCATTGAGTATGTACAATTCTTCAACAAGAAAAATCTCCTCAAACTCTGTTTTTGCTTTCATTAGTTTTGTCAAGAATTCTACCCAGTTGAAGTTTTTCTTCTCAACCTCAAGTTTGTACAGTTCTCCAACAAGAAAAATCTCCTCAAGCTCTGTTTCTTCTTTCATTTAGCTTGTCAAGAGTTTTAGCAGTTGGAAGTTTTTTGCACACATGACAACCTCCTAGCCCAGATCGGATCATACTCAGCAGCTTCATCACATTGTCAGGCGTTTCAGTTTAGCAATTTTTGTCACTAGTGATTCTTGAGCAATTTCATGTGTACTGTTGATGCATGAATTTCCTCCTTTTGATATATGCTCAAATTGATTGGAGTTCATGAATTGTGTTCAAGAATGTTTTCTTGGATTCAAGCTTTCTCCTGTTGATTTGCAGCGCAATCTTTGTGTATCAATTTATGAGCAGTAAAGCTTTGTGGAGGTGTTTTCAAAGGAAGAACTTTTTAGGGTGAGAAATTCAAAGAAATGGAGTTGGCATGTGCAGGCATGAAGCTGAAGCAAGCGACTGCAGTTGCAGGGGAGGTAGCAAAGTCAGCAGGTTCAAGTGTTGCTGATGCTGCTGAGCAAGCAGGGTCAGTAATGCGCTCAAGCTGGTCTCTTCTCCAACAGGAGCATGGCAGTAACAAAGATGATGGAAGGCCCACCATTCATGACCACTGGCAGTCTGCAAGCTCTGCATTTAAGAAGACAAGAGAGAAAGTGGTGATTAGCTTGCTAGACACCAAGGAGAAAGTTGTGATTGGGTTGTCTGACACCAAGGAAAAAGTTGCCATTGGAACAGTAAAAGCTGTAGAGGTACAGGATGTCTAAAGGATGTTATGTTGCAACCTTCTCTGGCTACATTCATGAAGATTTGAAATCCCCTCTGCAACCTGTTTTTTCCATGACATTATTATCTCAGAACTCCATGTCTCTAGTCTCATGTCTCCTGAGTGTTACCCAACATCTTGACTGAGTCTTCCTGTTCAGGAAATGCAAGAGAAACGCAGGTTACAGGTGTTTTATAGTGCTTTGCCTTAAGTTTTGGGCTGATCATTATATACTTATGTGCACCCTCTGTTATGAGCTGATGAAATCAATGGGTAGTCATGGCAGCTTGTCACTGCTATCCATGATGAAGGTGATGGTCTGACACTTTGTGAATGACTCTCATAAGGTTATGACTGCACTCATTGTCATGTTACCTTAATGTGTTGTTTGTGGAGATTTCTTTGCAATCCCATAGATTAATTAGCTCAGGACTCCATGCCTGAATTGCGACTGTGTCTTCAACTGTTAACTATCAGCTTCAAACTTTCTACCAGATCTGTTCATATGCCCAAATTAATAGACAGAGAGCTTGATCATCACTTTGTCAAGAAAATTTGATGGATGGTTTGGAATTAATTTATGACTATGATGCAGATAGCAAAGAAAGCAACAGTGCAGAGCAAAGCCTTGATTGCTAAAATGGATTGGTGGCAAAAGGTAATCTGGATATGGTTTTCTCAACTTAATTGCAAGATTCCTCACGCCCTTTTTTGCCTTGCTGTTGAGGAGCATGTTGCTCAATGTTCACAGATGTGGTTTTCTAGGGGGTGCAGGTTCAGGGTAGTATTTGAGTACAATATGGTTTGTTGGAGCTGGGTTCATGGACTATTGTTTCTGTTTAGAGCAACTGTCATGGAAGCTTGAGTTTGTCGTAAAAATAAGGGATAATGTGCAAGGGGAAGCCAGAAGATGTAGGATAGCAATATATCTTTCTTGGTGCTGAACAGGTCTTTAAGTAGGTTTGAGGTTGTCAGAATTGAATATTCAAACTCAAAAATTACCACAAACTTGGTCTATCTGACCAAGTATGCTTGTGATGTGTATGGGGGACTCATATTTGGATCTTTTTGCAGGGTACACATGAGGAGGCTGGTGAGCACCAACAAGAAACTCCATTTCTATAATTTTTGCTAGTGGGTTTTCCTTGATGAGACATATTTAAGAACATTTTCAGACTAGGAGGGATCTCTTTTTGTGCTGGATTCTACTTGCTAATAGATCCCTAGGTTGTATTCTTTGGAGGAAAATACTGTCCATTCAACTCTGCGGTACCAACATTAAATGCTAGACCCAAATGTCTTACCCTCCTTGATCTGCAAGCCTTAAGCTATAAGTTTTCAACAATTGAAAAACCTCACCTCGAAACTGTTTTATCTGCATCCTTGATCTCTAGAAAACCAATGCACAGTTATGCATTTTCTGGGTATTTCTTTTTCCCAGAAAGTGTTCTTTGATTGGGATTGGAACAGTAAATCTTGATTGTTGCTCTTTATGGGTTCAGTATTTGGCTTGCCACTTGATGTTCTTGTGGAGAAACAAAACAGCGCAAGGCCCATCCCAGTTATTGTGATCAGATGTGTTGATTATCTTGTCAAATCAGGTGGATTCTTTTATGCCCATCTCCCTCATGTATTGGCTTCTTTTGGCTTATGATTGGTGTGCCTTCTATGATTGATGTTGAAAAGATTCATGGCCTTTGGTTGAGATGTAAAATGGTGCTAGTTAGCAGAGCTCCTTGGGTAATTATTTCAACAACTAGTTAGTTTACCACATTATGTTTTGTTGCAAAGACCTACAGTTAATTGAGTTATTGCTTGAAATTTTGCAGGCTTACATGCAGAGTACTTATTTAGGAAAGAAGGGGACCCCCTAGTGCTTCACCACCTTGTTAGTCTCTACCATGAAGGTCAGTATTCACTGTCTTGCTGAGAAGGAGATTTTTCAAAACCATAGACGCCTTCAGTTCTCTTTCATCTTCCTTCAATAGGATCAGTTTGGATATTTTTAAAGGTTTCTCTAATCTGGCTGATCAACACAATATTTCAATCACACAATGTTGAACTCAGAGTATTGCTCATGATGACCTCCACTGCACATAATGAACACATGACGCGCAGTATTCGTGTGTAAGTGAGACTACCACTGTTGTTCACAGAATCCTCTATGTAAGCCTCTCTATTCTAGCTTGCTTGTACAGGGGCAAGCTAAATTGAAATGATCACAAGCTTGTTGCAGCTAGAATGAGGATATTATTGACTTTTTTTCTTAGCCATATCTCCTGAGAGCTAGCTGGCATCATGACTGAGTCTTCCCATTGCTTCTGGAAATGCAACAGAAACTCAGGATGCAGATTTTTGCATAATTGTCTGCTGAGATGTTGAGCAGATTATTGAGTACTTTTCTACATGCACTACAAAGAAGTCAGTGGGTGGTAATGGCATCTAGTCACTGCCATTTATGTTGGATATGATGGTCTAATAATCTGTGAGTGACACTCATAAGGCTATAACCTCACTCATTTTTCTCATGTTCCTTCTGGTTTGTTGGCACAATGGTTACCTTCAAAGCACTACTGTGGAGTTTTCTTTGCAGTCTCATAGAGCTGCAGTACACGGGATCTGAATGATTAGCAGCCCATTGACCATTCAGGTTATGATCTCTAAGACAGAAGTATGGAACTTGACATGACATGTAGTTTTGTGCCATATGAACAGATTGGAATGCAGCATTGCCAGATGGTGTAAGCCCAATTGATGTAGCAGCTTTGCTGAAGCTATACCTTTGCATGCTTCCTGCACCCCTCCTGACATTTGAGCTATATGATGACATCGTTGATGCCCGGGGGAGTGATCACCTTCTCTGCCAATATCTTGCCACCCTACCTGCAGCCAATTACTCAACTATTGAATGCATCTGTGCCCTTCTTCTCCGGATTAGCCAAAAGTCAGCATTGAACAAGGTCTACCCTTCTACACAGTTTTATTCTCAACCCTGCTGCACTCTGCAATCTTTTCTTTCACTTGTGGATAGCTTGTGGGTTAGATCAGTGCTCAAAGTGATGTTTATTTATTTCCAATCAATGAGTGACTTGCATATGCAGAACAAGGACATTAGAAACTTTTAGCAATGGTGTGTTGAATAGGCCAAGGACCCATGTTGTTACAATTTTCACCTTATGAGCATCAGTGTACTAATGGTTATCCTCTTAAAAACCTTATGAGTTAACCTTATGAGTTTTCTGCTTATTGTTGACAGTGTTATTTATGAGTTTCAACAGATGGATGCCCACAGCCTAGCAATTGAGCTTTCACCAGCTCTGCTATGGCGGAAAAGTAAATTGAGCCCACCACAATCACCTAAAAGGGATTCCGAGCCCAAGCAAGCTGTGCATGCAATGTCATTACGGCGATTCTCAGGCACAACGTCTCAGGGAGTTACACATGAAAAGGGATCACCCCCACTGAAACAATCAAATATCTCTGTACACGTGACTGTCCAAGGGGATGCTGATGATAATTGGCAGGATTTGCAAGGTGACTTCTGCTTCACTCTTGAGTTTTCTGATGCTGAACCCTGAATCCAATGTTCTTTCTCTTCAGAAGTCTGACTCCTGAAAGGTTTACACATTGTTTAGGATTACTGTTCATTTTCCTGTTGTGATTCATTTTCTTAGGCATGAGGTGCTCAGATGTATTCTAATATGCTAAAACATATGGAGATTATTACCTTTGAGGAGCTGAGGAAGTTAGTGGGCAGTAATGGCAGCTTGTCACAGCCATTCATGTTGAAGGTGATGCTGTTCAATTACTTTGTGAGTCACAGTCACAAGGTTATCATGGCACTCATTCTTTTGTGTTTGTATTGATTTTACTGGACAAGTAGTTACCTTCAAAGTGTGATTGTGGAGATATCTCTGCAATCCCATAGGTATGGTTTCAAGGAGTTGGCTTTGACAGGGATGTATTCTGGGCAACTTATCTCTGGACTGGTTGTTGCATATTGCCTGAGAAGACCCAGATATAAACACATAGAGCTGACACTACCACAAAATCAACAGTTCTGACACTGCTAGAAACCCCCCTTTTGTTTGCAATAGCTAACAATCTGAGGTTTTACATAATCCAGGAAAGGGCAGTATTCAACAACTGAAGAATTGCAGGAATGCATACTAGATGCAAAGTTATATGAGCTGTTGATGAGTCTATTGACTATATTGGGCACAAGTTTTGAGAACCTTGGACTGACAAAAACATTGTTTTGTGTTTGAGGAACCAATCAGACAACACTCTTTTGAATGGGGAGACAGAGGATGAAAAGAGTACAGGTATGTCAGCCCAAATTCCTCTAGATGATGAACCAGTCTCAGTGAACTTTGCAGTAGTGGATGCGGTGCAGTGTTTGATAGAACAACACGATCTGATATTTGTGGATGCAAATGAGGAGGTGTGGCGGGAATTGGGTAGTTAGTTTTAAAGTAGCCCGTAATTTTTTTAGCTTGTATAGTATCGAGGTGATCTGTTGATATTGGTCCCCAAAATTCTTCGCTACCACAGTAGAGCTAATGCAGGTAAACATTTTTTTTGCTCAGTGATAGTTCTGTGTAATAAGCTTGGACTCAAGGTCTTCACCTTTGCAATGTGCATTCTGGTAGTCTGTTGGTACATGGGATGATCTTACAACTGGAATCTGGAAAGTTTCTTTGCAGTCTTTAGTTCCGTGTGTATACTTGTTGGGTTCTCTGTAATCAATTGTCATGGTTCATCACAGATAAAGAAATGTCTCTGTTTGCTTGCAGTAGATGGACTAAATTCGGACTGGTGACTTGGAACTGCCCACTAACTCTGTTATTGGTTTTTATGCATCAGAGCAACAACTGTTTGTTATTGGGGCTGAAATGACCTGTGACTGCAGGACACTCTTGGTCAGATAGTAAGCTCCTAGTGTATTTGCACAATGTGAGAAGCCTGACTCAACATGTCAATTCCCACAATCAATGTTGCCTTCACAAATTTCAAACTAAACATCCTATGTCAAGACTATAACATGAAAATCTATAAAAAATAATAATACCTCATCTGAAGGTAGACCACATGCGGATATTGCAATCATGGGCTATAACATGGTTGGTGTCAGTTCCAAGCCTCCTCAATTTGGGCCATTTTAATGCATGACTTACTTAATTTAGTTAAGCAATGGTTAAGCGACCCTCTTGTACATTGTAAGTCTCACCCCCCCCCCCTGCCAAGCAACTTTTGCAATCTTGTAGCCTGTTTTTGAGGTTCTGTTTCTTTGCTATTATGCATCCCACAGTACGTGGATGCACATCTTAGAAACTGGTGGCTCACTCACATCAGGTTTCACCAGTTCTCACAACCCCCACTGTATATGTTTACCTGAGAGAATCATGGGGTTGTGTAATCAGCAGTAGAGCAGAGGACGGATAAAGAGAAGGGCAAGAGGATTGTCCTGGACTTTATTAGCTGAAGGATCTGGTGAAAGGAATTTTTTGAAATTCAGATTTAAAGAGGAGGAACCCATATGTGCCCCCCATCAGCAAAGCACAGGGTTTGGACATTTGAGAATCAAAAGAAGGGAACCGTAGGAAAGTCCACAACAAGCATGGTGAAAGTTTTGATGGCAGGAGGAGCAGATTTCAAGATGCGAAGGTTGGGGCCACTTGTGGAGGCATTGGAAGAATCTCCTCCCTCTCTGATTTTGGAGGGTGAAAGAGATAGTACTCTTCAAGATAACAAGGTGCTAGAAGCCATTTATGAATGAGCTGGCAAGGAGAATGTGGACATTAAGGAGCAATCTGCATGGCTATTGAGGCCAGAGGTGGAAGCATTCACGGGAGGAGGAGAGAAATTGATTTTGTTTGGAAGGGGAGAAGTGGAATTGAGCCAATTCTATACTGGGAGTACTAAGGCAACTCCAAAAACATTCAGTGAACTCAAGTGCCCAGGCATGTCACTCTGCTAAACCAATTCAAGTGACATATGCTTTGGAGAACCTGCCCTCTATCCACAAAGGGGTGCATGATCTTTTTAAGCTCTGTTTTGGAATGGCAGCTATGGCTATGGTCAAGAAGAATGAGCAACACGAACTAAACGAGGAGTTCAGATTGAAGGTTTCTTGGGAGAACCCCAAAAACCGAACATAATTTTACAGATTGCTTGAGGCATTGCAAATTTTTTGTATAGATTCCTTGGTGACTACTAGCTATAGATTGATTTGAGGCATTGCAAATTCTTTGTACAGATTCCTAGCTATAGATATGATTAGATGTTCACATGTTAAACAATTTTTGCTCCATGATACTTCTTGTAATAAGCTTGGACTTGAGGTCTTCACCTTTGCAATGTGCATTCTGGTGTAGTCTATCAGTACATGGGATGATCTCAAGTTTGGAATCCAGAAACTTTTCTTTGCACTCTTCAATTCTCTGTGTATACTGGTGGTATCTCAGTAATCAATTTTCATGGCTCATCACAGATAAATTGTACTTGCAGTAGATGGACTAAATTTGGACTTGTGACTTGTAGCCCGCTAACCCTGTTATTGTTTTGTCATGCATCAGAGCAACTGTTTGTTATTGAGGCCTGCGACTGTGATCTGTCCTGGTGATGGATGTGCAGAATAAGCCAACAAGTACCGCCACTAAAACAGCCAACATTGAGTTTCAGGAGTTGATGAGAGAAACTGTCCAAGTTTAGAAGCAGTATATGCAGATTAGGAAATCAAGCCCTAAGTTTTACTCTCCCTCTTTTTTTCTGCCTTGTCATCATCTTCCCAGTTTTGTGGTGACCTGGGAGAGTAAAATAATATTGCACAAGATCGATGTGCAAAACAGAAAGCAAGAATGTATGCAGGTGTATGCAGATTCCCTTACAACTTTCCAATGGTTCAAAGGAGTGGAGGTGGCAGCTTTCAGGAAGAAACAGAAATGAACAACCCATTCAATCAAGGAGAAAATTAGGTTATGTGATTCAGAACCCAACCAATGATTTCAACACTCTACAATACAATCAGATCTTGTGAGTTTGAATGTGAAACTTTATTCCAATGCAATCTGGTAAAACAGTTATCCAATGCAATCCAGGTGAAGCAAAGAAGTGAGCTTGGGTGAAAGCAAGGGGGAATCCCCAAAAAAGCAACAGGGATGAATGAGCTATAGCAACTTAGCTGAGCTAATGGCACCAAGCTGGTAACAAAATTACTCTTGCAATACCAAGCAGTATGGAAAAGCTTGCAATCACCACACATCCTCAACCTTCCAATCATTCAGTAGCCTGATCATTAGTGGGAGAAAAGGGATCCTAAGATCTTGAGAGAGGGGGATAGAGAACCTTCTTCTCACACCGCTACTCCTTCCCATTCAAATCAATTCTTCTTCTCAGATTCATCTTCTCCATATTCCTTCTTCTCATCTACCTTTTTGTACTCCTTTGCTTTCTCCTTTTCCTCTTTTGCAACAGAGTTCTTCTCATACTCCTTGCCATCAATCTTCTTTTTTGCATACTCCTTTCCTTCCTTTTTATCCTCCTTTCTGTCATCAGTCTTCATCTCAGACTCCCCCTTTCCCTCAATCTTCTTTTTGTCAGACTCCTCCTTTTCCTCCTTGCCATTGCCATCCTTCTTCTCATACTGTTTGTACTCCCTTACATGTTCTTTATGCCCCTTCTTGTAGCGATGCTCGTTTTCATACTCCTCCCCATGCTCTTTGTGCTCCTCCTTGTAGTGATGCTCCTTCTCAGACTTCTTCCCATGCTCTTTGTGCTCCTTCTCATACTCCTCCTTCTCATGCTCCTTGTGCTCCTTATAGTGATGCTCCTTCTCATACTCCTCCTCATGCTCTTTGTGCTCCTCCTTGTAGTGATGCTCCTTCTCAGACTTCTTCTCATGCTCTTTGTGCTCCTTCTCATGCTCCTTGTGCTCCTTCTCATAGTGATGCTCCTTCTCATACTCCTTTGTAGATTCCTTGCAACCATGCAAGTATGCCTGAGCTATCTTTCCATGGCCACCTTTGGGATAAAAACCACCAGGTTTAGAAGCAGTTCCTGTGCCATAAACTGTTGCAAATACTTGCTCAGGAGTCCGGCCATACGCTAAGGAGTCCTTATCAGCTGACAAAATATTACCCTTTGTCAAGCCCTCGGGTCCAAGGGGTCTTGGCACCACCAACCCCTCATCCAAAAATGCATGGCTGAGTTCATTCCTCAGAGAAGAGATTTTGTCAGTGAACTCAGCGACAGTAATACTATATGGCTTCACCTCTTCATGCCTCTTTTGGTAAAGAAAAGTGCGGATTACTGCATCTTGTCCTGATTCAACACCCAATAATCCTGCCACAAGCTGGTTGGAAAAACATTCACAGCACTTTATATCAATTCATGTGAATTATATAAGCGCGTATCATAGCTCTGTCTGACGCCTTTGATCAACTGCTCAAACCTAGAGATAGTAAATGATTTATATGATGCAATCTGATCATTGTTAAAAAATCTGCTCATGATTTGCACAAATCAATCAATCTGCAGTGAATGTAAAAATCAACTTAATACTGGGAATTGGATTAATCTTTTGAAGTGGCACAATCAGGAGAGGTACAAGAGGTTGTTGATTATGGTGTTATTTTGTGTTATTTGTAATTTTTGTGATTTACCTTCTTAGCTTCCTTGCTGAGCAGAAGGGGATTTGCACCCACGTAACCAGTGAGACCCACATATGGAATTGTGTAAGCTGATATTACATAGTTGAGACCATTGCAATATGGATCAAATGGAGGTTTGAGCTCCTTCCCTATTACTTTGTCAAACAGCTTGGCCCATGTCTTCTTGCTCACATCCAGCAATGGTCTTGGGAATGCATACTCCTTTAATCCCTTGTGAATCGCCCTGTCCATCAAAATCCATCAAAATTCATAACCCAGTTAGTTCATCAGAAGCCTGAAGGATCATGATCAAAAATTGAGCCACAAATAAAAAACTGTGAAAATTGAAACACAAATCAGATTCCATGCCACAAAATTGAATAAAAAACTGGGCGATTGAATTGCAAATTAGTACAGTGCTGCAAAAAATACACAGAATCCTCTAATAAACATGTAAACAAACATACCCATCAAATTAAACAGAATCCTTAAATAAGTTCATGAACAAACACAACCCATGAAACCATTGACAAAGAGTAGCAAAATGCAACAGAAAGTTGATTAAAGCCTCAGGTAGAATATATGATCATCAAAGTGGTGGCATCATAGAAAATGGCATTCAAATACAGATAAAAAGTTTCTGAATTTCATGTGAGAAACTGAGAAATTCTCTTCACCTGAGATGGCCTACTTCCTGAAGACCAAATTGAAAGAAAACATCAGCAAGCAAAGGTGGAAGATTAGCTTTCTGTACACCAATTGGGTGTGGTCCACCCTTTGCCAAGTAAGGAGCAAACTTGTCCAACCCTTTCCCAACACTAGACCACAAGAAAAACTCAGCTTCCAAATACTCCAAATTGAGAGCTACTTGAATGAGTTCTTTGTCCCACACAGTGAGATTATTCACTTTCTCAAAACGCTTATGATAATTTTCTTCTTCTTTTTGCTCCTTTTCAACAACACAATGTGCCTCTAATGCAATCACCACACAGCTCATTGCAACAGCAAACATCAACAAACACAACACATAATTCTTGAAGAAATCCATTTTCTACTCTCAATCTCCCTCTCCCACCACAGCCCCAAAATTCTACAAATTCTCTCACTACTGCACTCCAACTGCAAAACAATCCCCAACTGATGGGTTGTCAGACTTCCAAATCTCCAATCAGAGTTAGCCACAGGAGAAGATTGAACAGAAGCTTGCACAGAAGCTCACGCAAGCTTGTAGAGAAGCTTGCAAGATATTATTACCAAATGACTGAAGCCTGCAATCCAGCTTGCAGGTATTGCCCAATTCTTATACTCCTCCTCTCTCCTTCAATTCCTTGAATTTCAGTTTGCATGCAAGCTTTGTACCTGATATGATTCCTTTGCAGTTTGGAGAATCCTAACTGAAGCTCCCTCCTGAACTGAAGTTCCTTCAACTTCTCTCGGTTTGAACTCTACTGCTGCTGCTGCTTTGCATGTGGTTGTAATCTATTAGGGTCACACACAGTGAATTCTACATGCAGCTCTCCCATGCAAAGCTGAATGTTTGTAGCCATGCAGATCAACTTCGTAATTTGTAGCCATGCAAGCTTATAGCAACGATGATGCTTGGCAGACTCATGATGCTTGCAGTAGTAGTAGTAGTAGAAGAAGAAGACTTAGTACTGTTTTGTTTCCGTGCATGTCATGAAAACAAAACAAAAACTGCATTTGTTTTACGGCTAATAAAATTTGCCCAATTTCCTTTTGGTGTTTCATCATCAAAACAAACCTGATCCAGAATCTACCACGCCTGAAATCACGAAAAATTCATTGTGAGAGAAGGGTTTAGTGGTAGCAGCAGAAACGATTCAATATGTAACCACAAAAAGAAAAAAAGAAAAAAAGAAAAAAAAAAAACAGCTAAAAATTCTC
>Ga0116231_10012220_pt1 | contig 12738 bp, 9 predicted proteins | sample S1TSphgellanicum_2_FD_89695 | JGI IMG/M metagenome (GOLD analysis project Ga0116231, IMG submission 89695) | Host-associated microbial communities from peat moss isolated from Minnesota, USA - S1T2_Fd - Sphagnum magellanicum MG | ecosystem: Host-associated > Plants > Peat moss > Unclassified... | reverse complement strand
CCCCGGGAAAAAAAAAAAAAAAAAAAAAATTGCCGTCGGGAAATTCTCTTAATCCTTTTCCAAGGAAATGTTTAAAAAAAAATCTCCGAGATAAATTTTTATAAAAAGTAATTGAAAATTTAAGTGTTGGTTTTTAGAGGAGGCAGAAAAAGAAAATTTAAAAAAGAAAGAAAAAAAAGCGACGAAGGAAAACCCATACTTTGCGGAGGAATGATGGATGATCTCCGATGACTGTCAGATGATCTCCAACGAATGAATGATGATGTCAGAATGAATGATGGATGATATCCGTTGATCTTGCGTTGAATAATGGATGATGTACGATGATTCTCACCAGGAGAGATGGATGATGTCCAATGAAGTCGGAATGAATGATGGATGATGTCGGGCGAAGCTCTGTGAAATCTGCTGCTTCTGCTGTTGCTCCTGTTGCTGTTCCTGTCGCTCTGCTGCTGCTGCTCCTCTTCTGTCCCGCTGCTCTGTTCCGCTGCCATTCGGTTCTTCTGCAGTGCCATCAACAACTGGATGAGCAGGAGGAGCCAGCCAAGCCAGCCAGCCAGCAGGAAGAGGAGAAGAAGCGGCAGTCTGTAATAGAGAGGTTTGGTTTGGTTTGGTTTGGTTTGGTTTTGTTTTGCCTTCCCTTATTTCCTTGTCTTAATATCTGGGATTCTCTTGCCAACAGCGCGGAGATCAGCTACTGGAACATTTCTCTTCCATGTGCCACTTCTTCTCTTCGTGTTCTATTGTTGCTGATTACAGTGTTATAATATTGTCGTCGGTCTCGTAAGGGAGTTGTTTTTTTTTCTTTCTCTTGCGAACACTATAACAGCGTTACGGAACGTTCGGCTGTAATAGAAGAACTACCACCACCACCACTACAGACAGGCTTGTTGAAGTTAGAGGTTATTCGTAATCGAGATTTGGTGCTTTTTGCGCCTGGATCGGATTTTGGCGGAAAATCCTATTTCTGTTTTTTGTTTTTGTTTTTGTTTTTCGGGAGTGAAGAGTCCTAGAGTTCTTCTGCCGGGTTTTCCTTTTGTTTTCTTTCAGGATTGCAAGGAGGTCCTCATCTTCAGACTGATCGGATGCACTGTTTTGACAGGACAGTTGCTGCTGGATCTGGTCCACAAGCCTTCCTTCAAGCCTGTATTCTCCTGCAGTAGAGGAAAAAGAACAACGGGCTTGCAGTTGGCTCCTCTGTCCCCTTTCTCATTCTCTTCGCTCATTTTTCTTACCGGAGGCACGCAGTCTATCTATCGTAACTTTGATCCTCTCACCTCAGAAACTGCAATCGCAAGTAAACAGGGCACAGAAAATCCGTGCGCAGGTAGCCATTGGGGAGAGGTAGGTGTCTGTGCAGAGAGTGGGGAGAAACATTCTGTATGTTAGGAAGAGATCCCTTTTTCATCAAGGAGGAGGAAGGTTGGAGATGAGGGGTAGTAACCCAGTGCCCCAGGTTTTCTTGCTCTCTGTGTTGCTGCTCCTTAGCTGCCTGAACCTTGTGACTGGACAGCAGCATGGACATACTTCAGAGGATAGCTTAACGGATTTTATCATTGACTCAGATTGCAAGGACGATATCTTTGACATCACTAATGTAAGTATTCTGGCTCAACATCCTGTTCCTGTGTTGGTCCAGTCAACCCGATAAAAAAGCTTAGTAATTGCACATTTCTATGAAAGTTCATTCTGAGACCAATCTGAGAGCAAGAGTGATATAATTTCATGCTAGGAAAAAAACACAGAGCATGTCTTGCAATTAAAATTCAGGCACTTGTAGGTGCAGATGGAGTTGTGAGGATCTCAGAGATATATCCATTCGCAGCACTCATCTTGAGAAGTGCTGTAGTTTTGACTCTCAGAGGCATCTGCAACATGGCAGAAAGGTTTTCCCACACAATTCCTCACTTTTCAACATCTTCACAGTGGGGAATTTTCAACAGGGGAGGTCTGGCACACAGGCTTAGACCTGGGTGTGAATGATGCTTATGTTCTCAATCAGAAGATTGGCTGAAACATGTCTGGTTCCTCCTATGTTGGCAATTCTTTGTGCACTGAAGGAAGGTTTTATGTCTGGCACATGCTAAGCAGATAAGTCATTGAGAGAGTCTTTACAGTGTTGCTATTGACTACTAAATGCACCATTTCTCCCTTTAGGCTAATTGCATCCATGTTGTCCGGTGTAGGAAAGTTGTACACTGGGTATAAGGGCCAGAGATGCCCGGCCACACACTGTGTCTATCACAGAATTTGGTGCTGTTGGTGATGGCGAGTTCCTGAACACTCATGCTTTTGAGAATGCAATCTTCTATCTCCGTACTTTTGCTGACAAGGGGGGAGCACAGCTGTACATCCCTCAAGGGCGGTGGCTTACAGGTAGCATCAGTCTAATCAGCCATCTTACTTTGTACTTGGATCAAGGAGCTACAATTCTAGCATCTCAGGTATGTATGTTGCATCTTTTACCAGTATTTCTTTCAGTGTTGGGGAGCTGTTGATGGTTTGTTTAATGTTGCTAAACAGTCTGTACATTCAGCTTCCCATGCTAGCATCACACTAATTGTTTCTGAAACTTGTTTCTGGAATAATAGTTCAATGAGGCTTGCTTTCTTTGTAGCCGCTACATTCATATCTGTTAGCAGATTGTTGTTTGCAGATTTGTAGCTTTTCTGCTCCCCAAATTATCTTTTTTAAAGAGTGAAGGACTTTGAACTCTTAAGGATGAGCTCAGGCAAACCCAGTGATGTAGCAGTTCCAAATGTTTCACTATTGAGTGGAAGCTGTTGAACTCCCTTAGTTATGTGAGCTTGTGCCTTCATGTGGAGCATTTCACATGTGCCTTTCAGTAGAAGTGTTTGTTTTATCACTTGGATACATTTTACAAAGACCTGTATGGGAGTTTCATAGTGCCTGACTCTTGCTCAATGTTTTTGACATGTCAGGACCCACAGACATTTCCCATCATTGACAGTTTGCCTTCATATGGTCGGGGCTGTGAGCTTCCAGGAGGACGACATAATAGTGTTATCCATGGAGAGAACCTTTCAGATGTTGTTATCACAGGTGACATAAGTCAGCAAGCTGATCCAGTGGTGTATTGACTGCTTGCCTTTCCATACCATCAGATTTGAGCATGTAACTAGATTTTACAGTGGCATTGTTGTAGGCATGGTACTCTTTTTGTTGCTTGTGATAGAGGGTGCTGCAGCCTTCACTCAATCACCCTTGCTATACCATGCTGATCAGGGCAATCTCAAACTCTGTTCTGAAAACCTCACTTGCTAGTGTCAAACCTGATGTTGATGGCATTGACATTCCTGGCAATGTGTTTAGTCTCTGAAGGTAATAATATTGCAGTAAGCAAGAGGTGCAACAGATGATGGACCTAGTAAAGGAGGGTAGAGTATTTGGAAGGGACATCTGTATGTGGCAAATTTGCCAGTTGACATTATGCAAATAAGCACACACCCAAGAAGCATTGAGCTGAAGGTGTTGTAGATAACAGCTAAGAGAGATATCCATGGTGAAGTGGATTGACAAGAGGAATTCAATCTTTCGTGGACTCTTGCTTGTAAACAAGGAGAAACATGTGATCAAATGAGGCCTTATCTGACAAATTTGGAAATTCGAGGTGGCATGGATGACTGCAACTAACACATTCGGGGATTTTGCGGTGGGCTGCGGTATGGATGGGGCTCAGTTTTGCCTTCTGTTGCCCTGCATTCACAGGTGAAAATGGGACCATTGACGGGCAGGGATGGGTGTGGTGGGACATGTTGCACAATCAAACATTGGACTATACACGTGGACACTTGGTGGAACTGATAAACTCCACAAACATCCTTATTTCGAACCTCACTTTCCTGAATTCCCCATTCTGGACACTACATCCAGTCTATTGCAGGTAGTGTGACTTCAAGCTGCCTCAATGTCTATTCTTCTGAATCCTTGTGTATGTGATTGCTTCTTTACTCTACTAGAAGATTTCAACACTCACTTATCTGTCACTATGTGAATTTTCTCCCAGATTTCTTGAACTGATAGACATTGGATCAGATTCTATCTTGGACATTTCCTTCATCTATTGAGCTTGTTCTACCTTAAATATAATCACTTTGCTGCTTTTGTAAGAGTCCTCCCATTAAGTATGAGTGCTTGTGTTTCCTGATAAATGCTACTTGGTGATTGGATGTGTCTCCAGCAATCTCACCATTAGAAATTTGACTATATGGGCTCCAGGGGACTCCCCAAACACAGATGGTGTTGTTACTGGTATGTATCTTGGGTGTCAGAAAGACATTGAGAGGCCACAGGTTCTTGCAAGTTGGAGATATAATATCTTTTATCGTGTTTATTTGATAGTCAAAGTTTTCTGTTGGCACAATCTGAAGAAAGCAGAATTCTTTCTTTGCTGTGGCTCATTCTCGGTTCTCAGCTACTCCAATCATCATACGCAGCTTTGATAAGTGACAGGACTGTCATGCTCTCATGTTTGTATACACAAACAATAGGTTTGTCGGATTCTGATGACCAAAATGTGTGTGACAGATTCTTGCACAAATGTTTGTATTGAGGACTGCAATATCAGCACAGGTGGTGATGCTCTCTCCATAAAAAGTGGATGGGATGAATATGGAATGGCATACAAGTGGCCAAGCTCCAACATTTGGATTCGACATGTGTTCTCATCAGCTCCAACTGGCGCTGGGTTTGCTATTGGAAGTGAAATGTCTGGTGGAGTCTCAAATATTAAGGTTGGCATTCACCATGTCTGATTTTGTCAACCACTCAGAAGTGTCTTCTAATGTCTCTGGTTTGCCAACAGTTCTATCATCTGACATTAAAGCAAGAGTTTCAACACTTTTTTCTGAAAATGTGTTCTAGTCGTTTTATTGTTCTTTTTGTTGTAACCAGAAAAGCCCCATGGCTTACAGTCCACTGATATCAGATAAATTTTGACTGCTCTATTTTGGTATACTTCATGTTCTTGTGATTGTTCTTGCAAAGATCCAGGGAGTAACCTCTTGCAGGGTTGCAGGTAGAAGATGTGGTAATATGTAATTCCAAGTCAGGCATCCGGATGAAGACAACAACAGGCCGTGGAGGCTACATAGCAAATGTTTCAATATCAAACATTCAGATGTTCAACACAGAGAAGGCCATTGTATTTTCAGGATTTTCTGGAGAGCATCCGGATGACAAGTGGAATCCCCAGGCCTACCCTCTCGTGGAAAGGATATGGATACAGAATGTTGTTGGTGAAAATATTGTGCAGGCAGGTGAGCTACTGGGCTTACAGGAGGCCCCTTTCCAACGCATTTGCCTCAGCAACATTGCTCTTGATGTGGTTCCAGGAAGGCCTTGTTGGAACTGCTCAGAAGTAGCAGGGTCTTCCTCCTTTGTTCTACCTAAGCCATGCCCTGAGCTTCAAGATCATAAGCTCTCATCAAGTAGAACATGAGTGGAGTTGTGAGTTGTGTCAATTTCCATTCTATGTCTCTGGCCTTTTTCCAGACTCTCAATTCTGTGGTACTTCTAGCATATTTGATCTTAAACAAGTTAAGATGCCGAAAGCCTGTAACCAGCCTCTCTGGAGCTCTTTCTCAGTCAATAATTTCTCAATGCTCTATTTTGAGATTTTCATAGCAGTGGTTCACCAGGTGTCCATCTCACATGCAGTCTAGTGCAAGACAACTCATGGATAGCCTTTCTGCACCCTCTCAAAAGGAATCCCTGCCCTCTTTTGATATTTCATTAGCAGTATGCGACCCCCTCCTTGAGAAGTTTCCACTCTCCAGCCTTCCCTTCAAATGTCGCTGATTTCCTTATACCTTGTCTAACTTTGTCCCACTTGTCAGAGCTTTGCAGAGAGCTGATAATCAGCCTCCCTGCCCTCTTTTGATATTTCATTAGCAGTATATGACCCCCCTCGTTGAGAAGTTTCCCCTCTCCAGCCTTCCCTTTAAATAATTACTGATTTCCTGATGCCTTGTCTAACTTTGTCCCACTCCTCAGAGTTTTCATGCAGAGAACCTATTATCAGCCCCTATGTACCTTCCTTCTCCACTCTAGATCTTCTTACAGGAGTGATATTCTCACACCATATTTCACTTCACTCAATCTAAGCTTGATGCAGATGAGGTCAGTGGAATCACAGGTTTATTGAATGAGTCTCAGTGCACGTCTGAGGGATCCTGGTATGTACTACAACCTATCACTGTGCAAACAAGTTGTGACCTCACTCTCTGCTGGAGAGTTGAAGGAAAAACTGTCAAAAGGCAGCAGCTGAAAAGGGTTTTAGCCAAGTTCAAGAAGCTCAGCAACATTAAATGTGTAGACGCTACTATTGTCTAGAGCCAAATTAAGTTTGGGCCAGACTATTCAAATTCTACTAGGCTTTTGGCTCAGTTCCCTCTTCTTTGCTAGGTAAGAGGTGTTCAGTTTTACAGGTTCCTCCTGTGTACAGCTATAGGGTTGTGGTTCAGTTTTGTCTGTGAACAATTATGCATGAAGAGCATTTCCTTTTAGTCTTCTTTTCACTTTCCTAGTTTCTGGATTCACCCACCCCAAGCCCAATGTTTGTTTGTGGGGCAAGTCTAGTTGCTCCTGTGCTGAGTGGTTGAATTTTCTTTATAAGGTTGAATTTTTCCTTGGGTGTGTGAATATAGTCCTTCCTTCAGCTTGAGCATGTCTTAGGGGTTTTGTCACTAAATCAATATCACAACTGTTTGTTTCATGTGAATGCTTGGCTGCAGCTTCCCTCCCCACTCACAACTGTTGAATGGTGGATACTGTATACAGTGTCTTGTCCTATGTAGCCAAACCTCTACTGCATTTGGAAGGTAAGAAAGCTAGTGAGTTTGGAACATGCAATGCACAAAGTTCTGGTCTGTTTGCTTTAATGCTTCATTTTGAGGAGAGTTCTGTTGATCCTTTGAATTAGCAATCTTCTGCTATTATTCCCTGTTGTGCTATGTTCTCACTTCTGCAACTCTGAACTTGACAATTGGTATTTCTGATTTGCTTTCCATGTAAACTTGAGTTTCCATCTGCTTTGACACAGTATGTCTACTCACTGAGGAGCAGAACAATTGTCACCTAGTGATTCCTGTACTGGATCAAAAAGGACCATTCCATTACCCTGGTGAGCTTGTCAAATGCCCCAATATGAGTCATACGTGAAGAGTATATTTGCCACTAACAGCCTCTTCAGTTAACACAAGATATGTTGTCCACTCTTGTGTTGATATCTGTGGATCCAGCAGAGGGCTATGCGGTGCAGGACCATTTGCAAGTTCATAAGGGGCACTGCAATTCCTTTTGGTCAAATTGAAGTTCAAATTGCTCAAGAAGCTATTCCAACTGTTTGTGAACAGATGCAAGGTGCGTAATATAGTTAGCAATGAATAATGAAGGAGCTTGATGAAAGATTTTGAATCCAGAAGACCAAAATTGTTCATCTATTTACAATAGAACATGGTTGTCATGGTGATTACTGGCTAGGAGAGAAGTGGAATGAGGGACTTCTTGTAACATTCGTTAGAGATTGTCACCTTTTGAGTATATTTGCACATTGCATGATCATTTGTTGCCTCGAGGCATGTTAGTACCTCATCACTTTGTAAAACAACCCTTTCAACACCCTTTTCCTTTGTTATGCATGCTTTCAACTCCTTCAAAGTATTCCACAATTGAGGCTTTCCTCTTAAAATGTTGAATCTGGAAATGTTGAATTCCTCTGCCAAAAACATTATGTCTCTTGCTGAAAACCTCGCCTCAGTTCAGAGTTTCATTCCTCTCAAACTTTCAACTTCTCCCATGCCAAGAACTTCACACCTAGAACTTACGCATTTATGTGTTTCTTTCTCACGCTTGGCTTTTTTCAGCTTTTGAAAACCTTTCAGGTGCTTCTCTTTCATTCTCATGCCCATGCTTAGCGTTTATTCAGCTTTTGAAAACACCTCTCATGAGTTTCTCTCTCACACTGAACTTATTTTAGGTTGCAAAAACCTCAATCTCACACCCTGGAACTGGAAAATCTTTCATGCAACGTCTCCTTCATGTCAAGTGAATATCATCTCTGGGCTCTTTTGTGCATTTTTGAACAAATGAAACAAAACTTGCACCTCACCTTGTCTTTTGCCCAAACTTGGGGTTTGCGGCCTGTGTTTTAAGCATTTTATAAATTTTTTTAACGTTTAAAATTTTAATTAAATTGGCCAAACCAAAATTTCGAGCATCCTACTTAATCTAAGGGTAGGTAATATGCAATCCTTTTTTTATTCGTTGTGGATGCTTCCCAAAATGGATCCATATGAAAACACAATGTTTTTATTTCAATGGATCACTTTGATTAACATTGTTTCCAATGTCAATGTCTAATGTGTTGGTACCAACACCTTATTGTCATAAGGGTTTCTCATTAATTTACTACATGTTCAAACTTTTGGGCAAAGAATATGGGACATCAAACTTTTGGGCAAAGAATATGGGACAAACTAGGGAATTAAATTGGAAAATATCTCGAGTGCGCATTCTTGCATGTAAACTAATCTCCTCATTGTTCAAATAGAATAAATTCAATAACCAACTTGTGAAAACCATTAGAAATAATTGATTTCTTACATTTGTGAGAACTAATAATGTAAAAACCCAATTTTTTTTTTTTTTTTTGATACCTTTGATAGTTTTCATCAAACCATATTTTTAATTGAAATAACCAAGCTTGTCCTTACAATTCTATGAGGAAATTGAAATCTCTAGTTTTCACAAAATTATGAAAATTGCCCAACATTAGTCATGTTCAAATTTTGTGCAAAGCTTTTGGTCAAAAGAAGATCTAAAGTGAACATTGGTGTGATGGTTGAAATAATATCTAAAATGAACATTGGTGTGATTACATCATGTTATATTGTGGGACTTTGAACACACTAGTACGAAAATGGGGGTGCAATTCATTTTCATTGTTTTAAATCACTATGGGACCTTAAAGGTGAAACAGGTTCACTGCAAATTAATGATTTCACCCTAGTTAAAGTTATTTCACGATAAGATCATTAAGTAAATATCATATTTTACTACTGGTTACTATAATTCACTATTATAATTTACTATGATAAATGTGTTTATTTTATGTTGTTGTTTTAAATATCTTAAATTATTTTAAGTTATACCCTGTGTTATTTTGAGTTACCTTATGTTATTATAAGTTATAACTTAAGTTATTACAAGTTATTATACCTTAAGTTATACCTTAAGTTATTATAAGTTATCATATTTTAAAATATCATAGGTTATATCCTAATTTATTATAGGTTTTTCATTTAAAATCATTTTAAGTTAAACTATTTAACTAACTTGAAGTTATACTTTAGTTTATTTTACTTTAAGATATTACATGTTACTTCAAATTGTACCTCAGGGTATTCAAGTCATTCTATTATATGTTATTATAAATTATTTTATCTTAAGGTATAATATTTAAAATAACCAATAATAATTTGAATACAACAACTTAAAATAACCAAAGATGGCCTATGATAAAATAATCCAATAATAACCTAAAATAATTTGCAATAAAATAATTTAAAATAACAAAAAATAATTTGTGGTATAATAACCTAAAATAACCAATAATAACTTACAATAAAATAACCAATAATAACCTAGATTATAAAAATTTAGAATAACCAATAACAACCAAGAATAGCCTACAATAAAATAGTCTAAAATAACTAAGAATAACCTGAAATAATTAAAAATAACTTAGAATAGAATAACCAATTATAATTTACAATAGAAAAACCAATAATAGCCTACAATAGAATAACAATAAATAACCTATGGTGAATAACCTATAATAACCAATAGTAGTTTATGGTAAAACTTATGGTAAATAACTTAGAATAACCAATAATAACCTATGATAAATAACCAAAAATAGTCTAAGGTAAAATAACTTATAATAGCCAACAATAGTTTATGATAAAATAACCAAAAACATCCTATGATAAAATAATTTAAAATAGCCAACAATAATTTATTATAAAATAACCAAAAATAATCTTGGATAAAATAGCCAACAATAAAATTTCATGTGATAAATATTCTATAACAACCAATGATATTTTACAATAGGAAAGCCAAAAATAACCTTGGGTAAAATAACTTAAATAACCAATAATAGCCCATGGTAAAATAATGTAAACTAATCAACAATATCCTATGAATAAATAACCTATGGTGAAATAGCCAATAATTGCCAATAATAACTTAGGATTAAAAAAAATTGCATAATAATATGTGATAACATAAAAATATCAATCATTTAAATAATGGTTCAATGGTTAAGGACTTGTTCCTTAAACATGGAAGTGAGGGAAGGTGAAAGGTTCAAACTTTCACAATTGCACTTGAGGTTGAGGGTTAGGTTTCTAATTTAGGCTAAATAACCCAATGAAGGGTTTTAGGTGCCTAGCTTTGATTTGAAATTAATTATTAATGAATTAATTATTGATATTTAATTATTCATGATTTAACAAATACTGAATTTGATTAACTATTGGTGAATTCAATTAATTATTAATGAAGTTTTATGGCCGTAACAATCGGTCCTTGTTTACGAAAAGGACAGACATTTTCACCATGGTATATTTGTCCAATTTCATTCAAAATTTAGTCAAATGCATAATGAACTTGGATGCATATTGGTGTAATGACATTTGGGTCATTGTAGAAACGGTTGCTCTATTTAGGAGGGTTATGCCCATGGCCATGGAGAACTTGTCCATTGCACAACATTGAAATGCTTTACAATATGCACACACACAAGATGGTAATTATAAATTTAAGGTGAAACAATTTGATGTTAATGACTTTGTGTATTTTCAGCGGTAACTTAATGATACTTTAGAGATTTCTTTCAGTCGCACTGTCTTGAGGATTATAGTGATTAGGCTTTTAGGTGTGTTGGAGTTGCAAGGAGCTGATGGACGCACAATTTGGAATCATTCCAAAAATTGTGCGCCTTGCCACCTGTTAAACTTGGATCCTACCATCATCATGTTGACTTGGATTCCTTCACTTGATTATCCATGTCAGGTATGTCAGAGGACAGACGAATTAAGTTAATTCACAATTAATAAATAAGTAATAGAATTAATTAGCTAAAAGGTTGATTTAGACAATTAATAATTAAACCCAAATGGCAGTGCATTGAAAAAAAACAATGTTCAAAATGGTGTGTTCAAAATAGTGTATTTTTCAAAACATTAGAATAGAAAATCTTAAGATCTTGCAAGCAATTGTGACGATTTTTGAAGATTATTTTTGGTAAATTTCCTTTTTTTCAGCGATTTTTTTTTCAAAATAACAGTGAATTTATGACAGAGAATTCATTTAAAAAATATTTTTTACAAAATGGAGAAAATAGAACATTACAAAGAGGTTCATATAAACCAACCTTTCTTTTACAGTTGAATTTTGGCCAAAAAATATGATTTCAACCCTATACGAAGGATTTTCCATGAAAAAAATGACCCAAATTCACTAGATTTCGAAAATTTTTTTTCTACCAAATTGTCAAATTATTATCATTAGTTCCAGTAGGTAGCCAAAAATATAGAAAGATTTTTATTTTTTCCTACTTCCATATTAGTACATGTGGCCAAATTAGGCTAAATCAATTTCAAGATGATAGCCACCTCAACTACATCACAAAAAGAAAACCTTGATAGAAACCACTTGGCTCCACAACCATAGAATTAACAATCAAATCAACTTGTAATTAACTAATAATTAATAAATTGAAGTAGCTAATAATTGATAAGCCAGTTAATAATTAAGCCCTGGAGAGAGAGAGTTCATAAAAACAACTTGACTGTATAGCCACCAAAAATTTATTTGGTGCCAAATTTCACAATTTTTTGTTTTTTTGAAGAAAGCAATAGAGCAAATCTTTGTAGATTTTCTCATTCCCAAGATTCTAAAGCATTTCAAAGACAATTTCAAAAATAACTATCTCATTTTCAAGCCTAACTATTTCATTGTTTTCTAAATAACTGCTTTCTTTTCTTATTAACTTTCTTAATTAATTATCTCTCATCTTTCCTAATAACTGCCTCCCTTTTATAACTACCTCACTCTTTTCCGAGGCTATCCACCAAAATGGATATGAAAAACCAAATTAACATTATATCTTTGAAATGTATATTAATTTAAATTTAATTTAATATAGACATAAATAATGATAAATTATTAAAAACCACATGAGAACATAAGGAAAAAAAAAAAAACTGATTGTCACTGGTAGTAAACAGCAACGTGGAGCTCAAATATATTCTGTTGGTAAGCCAAATTTGGCTAGATCATCATATCCACCAGTTAGCTAACAGTTAACTAACTGCGAGAGTTAGCAGTTTGCGGGCTTATTTAATTAATAGAGGTGGTTAGGCAAACGGGGTTTATTTGTTAACTAACTGCGAGAGTTAGCAGTTTGCGGGCTTATTTAATTAATAGAGGTGGTTAGGCAAACGGGGTTTGCAAACAAGTTTGACTGGAATTGTGCGCGGCACAGTTAAGCCGAAGCTGTGGCTCATGTCGAGAGTGGCGGGGTCCGCGCCGTCGGGAAGAGAGAATTGGAAGCTGTGCATGAGACGAGCCAAGCCCATCTGCACAAACAAAATACCCAGCGGCATTCCAGGGCACTGACGGCGGCCAGATCCAAAAGGAATCAGTTGG
>Ga0116231_10012217_pt1 | contig 12745 bp, 10 predicted proteins | sample S1TSphgellanicum_2_FD_89695 | JGI IMG/M metagenome (GOLD analysis project Ga0116231, IMG submission 89695) | Host-associated microbial communities from peat moss isolated from Minnesota, USA - S1T2_Fd - Sphagnum magellanicum MG | ecosystem: Host-associated > Plants > Peat moss > Unclassified... | reverse complement strand
GGCATGACGTTCTTGCCGGTGGCCGTGGAGGCGGAGAGCAGATGGGTGTAGGCAGGCGCGAGGCTGACCAGCAGCGCGGCCAAAGGCTCGGCGAGCGCATGCGCGTAGCCTGGCGCGTCGGCCTTCAGCACTTTGGTCACGCCCGGCAGGCTCGCCGCGGCTTGCGCGGCCGGGCCGACCTCGTGGCCGACGACCAGCGCATGGACCTCGCCGAGTTTCGAAGCGGCGGCCACCGCGCTGCGGGACGGCTGTTTGAGCGCGCCGTGCTCGTGGTCGATGAGGACGAGGACGGTCATGGGTCAGATCACCTTGGCTTCGTTACGGAGTTTTTCGACGAGTTCGGCAACCGATCCGACCTTCTTGCCGGCCTGGCGTTTCGGTGGTTCCACCACTTTGAGGGTGGTCAGGCGCGGCGCCGGATCGACGCCGAGGTCGGCCGGCTTCATGGTGGCGATCGGTTTTTTGCGCGCCTTCATGATGTTGGGCAGGCTGGCGTAGCGCGGCTCGTTCAGCCGCAGGTCGGCGGTGACGATGGCCGGCAGGGTGAGGGCGACGGTTTCCAGCCCGCCATCGACTTCGCGGGTGACGGTAATGCCGCCCTCGGCCATGGTGATCTTGCTGGCGAAGGTGCCCTGCGGCCAGCCGAGCAGGGCGGCGAGCATCTGCCCGGTCGCGTTCATATCGTCGTCGATGGCCTGCTTGCCGAGGATGATCAGCCCCGGCTGCTCGGTATCGGCGATGGCTTTCAGCATCTTGGCCACCGCCAGCGGCTCCGGCGATGCGTCGGTCTCGACCAGTATGCCGCGGTCGGCGCCCATGGCGAGTGCGGTGCGCAGCGTTTCCGAACAGGCGGCGACACCTATGGAGACGGCGATGATTTCGCTGGCAATGCCCTTTTCCTTCAGGCGGACGGCTTCCTCGACGGCGATTTCGTCGAACGGGTTCATCGCCATCTTCACGCCGGCGAGTTCGACTCCGGTCTGGTCGGACTTCACCCGGATTTTGACGTTGTAATCTACCACCCGCTTGACGGGGACGAGGAGCTTCATGGGGAGTGCCGGTGCCTGGATTGATTTGCTCCGGACAGATAATGGGACAGGCTGGTGGGGCGCAAGCGTGTGGCGGTTTCGGCGGGCGCCATGGCCGCTTTGCGCCGGTTTGGTGCCACAGCGCGCTGCACCCTTTCCGGCCCCGGTGGAGGGGGGGCGGACAAAATCCGTCGCACGGGGCGCTTGAACGGGCGGGAGTCTGGTGGCAAGGCTCAGGCCCCTCTCGATGTGCAAGGCAAGCTTTGACCCGCACGATTTTTGGCCACCCCGTTGGCCTGGCTTTCCTGTTTGGTACCGAAATGTGGGAGCGGTTCTCCTACTATGGCATGCGGGCGATTCTCACCTTTTATATGGTGGATTTCCTGTTTCTCGGCAGCACGCCCACGCAGGTGGTGGGGTATGGCGCGGTGAAGGCGGGGCTGGAGGCGGTGTATGGGAAGCTGGGGCCGCAGCCGCTCGCGGCGCTGATCTATGGGTTTTATACCGCCCTTGTGTATCTGACGCCGCTGGCGGGCGGGGCGATTGCCGATAATCTGATCGGCCAGCGCTGGGCGGTGATCATCGGCACCATCGTAATGGCGGCGGGCGAATTCCTGCTCATGAGCCCGGCGATGTTTTTTGTGGGCCTGGTGGTGCTGATCATCGGCACCGGATTTATCAAACCGAATTTGAGCACGCAGGTGGGGGGGCTTTACGCGCCAGGCGATAGCAGGATCGACCGGGCGTACTCGATCTTTTATCTCGGGCTGAATATCGGCGCGTTCATTGCACCGCTGGTGTGCGGGCGGCTGGGGCATAGCGCGCCGGGGCAGCCGCAGCATTGGTATCTCGGATTCGGGGCGGCCGGCGTGGGGATGGTGCTGGCGCTCATTACCTATCTGGTGGGCATCAGCCGGCTGCCGCCGGATGTGCGGCAGCGCCGGGAGAGTGCTGCGCACCTGGCCGCCGATGCGGGCAGGGCGCCGGCGGCGTTCGGCAAGCGGGAGTGGCAGGCGGTGGGGGCGCTGCTGCTGGTGGCGTTCTTCAACCTGTTCTTTTGGGCCGGGTATGAGCAGCAGGGCATTACGATTGCCCTGCTGGCGCAGAACGGCACGAATTTGCATACGGTTTTCGGCACGCTGCATCCGGAGGATATTCAGGCTTTTAATCCGTTTTTCATTCTGACGCTGACGCCTCTGGTGATTGGTTTCTGGTCCTGGCAGGCGCGGACCGGGCGCGAGCCGGCGCCGGTGATCAAGATGTCGATCGGCTGCGCGCTGCTGGCGGCCGGCAATGCGCTGATGCTGATCCCCGCGCGCGCGGTGGATCATGGGGGGGTGATCAGCGTGTGGTGGCTGTTTCTCTCCATCATGATCGTGACGGTGGGAGAGCTGTATCTGTCGCCGGTGGGGCTTTCCCTGTTCAGCCGGGCGGCGCCGGCGCGGGTGGCGTCGCTGATGATGGGGGTGAATTTCCTGTCGAATTTCGCCGGCAATTATATGGCCGGCTATCTGGGGCATTTCTGGGAGCGTATGCCGCATGCGGAGTTTTTTGGCATGATTGCGGGGATCGGGGCGGCCGCGTCGGTGGCGATTTTCGTGCTGGGGCGCACGGTGGGGCCGGTTCTTGATGATCATGCATGAGTGACATCGGGTTTTATCATCTGACGCGCACCGGGCCGGACGCGGCTCTGCCGGCTTTGCTGGGGCGCACGCTGAAGGCGGGCGAGCGCGCGGTGGTGCGCTGCTCTGGTGCTGAGCGTGTGGCCGCGGTGGATGCGGCCTTGTGGGAGGATGCGGAGTGGCTGCCGCATGGCACGGCGGCCTTAGGCGACGCTTCGTTGCAGCCGATCTGGATTACCGACCGGGATGAGGCGCCGAATGGCGGGCGGTATCTGTTTCTGCTGGATGGAGTCCGCAGCGCGCAGCTGGCGGATTTCGTGCGGGTGTTCGATCTGTTCGATGGGCGGGATGAGGCGGCCGTGGTGGCTGCGCGGGCTCGGTGGTCGGAGGCGCGGGCGGCTGGGCATGTGCTGACCTATTGGCAGCAGGGCGTGAAAGGCTGGGAGAGGAAGTGAAGCAGTTCTTTTTTGAAAAAAAGAACCAAAAAACTTTTGCACATTGGCGTACGTCGGTGGATGGGCTCAGCCTAATATCCAAAAGTTTTTTGCTTCTTTTTTTCAAAAAAGAAGTGCTTTCTTTTGGCTAGTCAACTCGCGTTTCCCTTTCCTGCGACTCCGCTTTACGGCGCCCACGATTTTATTGAGGCGCCGGCGAATGCCGAGGCGCTGGCGTGGATCGGGCGCGTGGGCGATTGGCCGGGCGGGAGGCTGGCGGTTTTCGGGGACGCGGGCTGCGGCAAGACGCATCTGCTGCATGTGTTTGCGGCGCGAACCGGGGCCGTGCTGTTGCGGGGAGAGCTTATTCGCGGATTGCCTGAGCCGCCATATGGGGCGCTGGCGATCGACGACGCGGAGGGGGCGGACCCCGAGCCATTGCTGCATGTGCTGAATGCGGCGGCCGAGGCGGGGGCGCCTGTTCTGCTCGCCGGCCGGTCGCCGCCGGCACATTGGAATTTTGTGCTGCCCGACCTGGTGAGCCGGTTGCGGGCGGTGACCAGCGTGGGGTTGCAGGCGCCGGACGATGCGCTGCTGCGGACGCTGCTGGCACGGCTGCTGTCGGAGCGGCAATTGGTGGTGGCCGAGGCGGTGCAGGCGTTTCTGCTCGCGCGCCTGCCGCGCACCGGGGCGGCGCTGCGCCAGGCGGCGGCGCTGCTCGATCAGGCGTCGCTGGCGTCAGGCGGGCGGGTGACGCGGGGCATGGCCGCGGACGTGGTTTCGATGATAGAGTAATTTAACAATTGTTGCGAGGCGCATCCGATGTCCAACCGCCAGGTTCCAGCGCCTCAGCCTGCGATCGCCGCCGATGGCCCGGACCGGTTCATCAACCGCGAGCTCTCCTGGCTGGATTTCAATCACCGGGTCGTGGAGGAGGCGGAGAATACGCGCCACCCGCTGCTGGAGCGGTTGCGGTTCGTCTCCATCAGTGCGGCGAATCTGGACGAATTTTTCTCCGTGCGGGTGGCGGGTCTGATCGGCCAGGCGCGGGCGGGGTTGGCGACGCTCTCCCCCGATGGGCGCACGCCGGCGCAGCAACTCTCCGCCGTCAACGAGCGCGCGAAGGCGCTGCTGGATTTGCAGCAGCGGACCTGGATCGATTTGCGCGAGGCGCTGCGCGGCGCCGGCATCGAGGTGATGGAGGTGTCGGCATTGAGCGCCGATGAGCGCCATTGGCTGGATGGGTGGTTCATGGAGCGGGTGTTTCCGATCCTGACTCCGCTGGCGATCGACCCGGCGCATCCATTCCCGTTCATTCCGAACATGGGCCTGGTGATGGCGTTGCAGCTTCACCGCAACGACGCAGGCCCGCACTACAACGATGGTTTCAATGACCAGCATGCCGGCCAGTATATGCGCGGGCTGATTCCGTTGCCGGCACAGGTGGACCGCTTTGTACGGCTGCCGGCGGCGGCGGGGGATAGCACGCGCATTGCCGCCGAGACGCCGATCCGCTTTGTCATGATCGAAGAGATCGTGGCGCTGTTTCTGGACCGGGTGTTTCCCGGCTTTCATGTGGACGGCAAAGGGCTGTTTCGGCTGATTCGCGATACCGACATCGAGTTTGAGGAGGAGGCGGAGGATCTGGTCCGCTCCTACGAGACGGCGCTCAAACGCCGGCGGCGGGGGTCGGTGATCCATTTGTCGGTGGATGCCCATATGCCCGAGGCGCTGGTGGCGCTGGTGGCGGACAGCGTGGATGCGGACCGGGACGAGATTTCGGTGCAGCCTGGTCTGCTCGGCCTGGTGGACGTAAAACAATTGATCGTGGATGATCGCGCGGATTTGCAGTTCACGCCGTACACGCCGCGGTTTCCGGAGCGCATTCGCGATTTCGGCGGCGATTGTTTTGCCGCGATTCGCGCCAAGGACATTATCGTCCATCATCCGTTCGAAAGTTTCGATGTCGTCGTGCAGTTTCTGCGGCAGGCGGCGGGGGATGTGAATGTCGTTGCCATCAAGCAGACTTTGTATCGCACCAGCCGCGACAGCCCGATCGTCAAAGCGCTGATCGAGGCGGCGGAGGCAGGCAAGTCGGTAACCGCGATGGTGGAGTTGCGGGCGCGGTTCGATGAAGAAGCAAATATTCGGCTGGCGCGCACGCTGGAGGCAGCGGGCGTGCAGGTGGTTTTCGGGTTTGCGGAATTGAAGACGCACGCGAAAATCAGCCTGGTGGTGCGGCGGGAAGGTGCCTCCATGCGCAGCTACGCGCATTTCGGGACCGGCAATTACCATCCGATTACGGCGCGCATTTATACGGATTTAAGTTTTTTCACGGCCGATCCGGATCTGACGCGCGATGCGATGCGGCTGTTCAATTACATGACCGGCTATGCGCGGCCGGCGCGCATGGATGCGCTGGCGTTCTCGCCGCTGACCACGCGCTCGCGCCTGGTGGAGCTGATCGATGCGGAGATTGCGTTTGCGCGCGCGGGCAAACCCGCATCGATCTGGCTGAAGCTGAACAGCCTCGTTGATCACAAGCTGATCGACAAGCTTTACGAGGCTTCTGGCGCGGGCGTGCATATCATGGCGGTGATACGCGGGATTTGCTGCCTGCGGCCTGGGGTTCCCGGCCTGTCCGAAAATATCCGCGTGAAATCGATTGTCGGGCGGTTTCTGGAGCACGGGCGGATTTGCGTGTTTGGCAATGGCCACCGGCTGCCGGGTCGGCATGCGCTGGTTTTCATCAGCAGTGCGGACTGGATGGAGCGCAACATGGATTGGCGGGTGGAGACTTTGGTGCCGATCCGCAATGCGACGGTGCATGCGCAGGTGCTGGATCAGATCATGGTGGTGAATTTGAAAGACACGCTGCAATCCTGGGAGTTGCGGCCGGATGGTGCGTGGAAGCGTCTGGCGCCGGGGGCCAAGCCGGTGTCGGCGCATGATTATTTCATGACGAATCCGTCGCTGTCGGGGCGCGGCTCGGCGCTGCATGGGCCGGTGGTGCCGGTGCCGCGGCTGCGGCCGATGCGGCCGGACCGGGTGTTGCAGGATTGAACACGTAGGGAGAAATCCGCACTACCGGGTTAGAATTCCAACAGCGTTTCGCGCAGCGTCGTCCTGGTGTATTCAGTGCGCACCAAACCGCGGCGCTGCAAGGCCGGGACCAGACCTTCGGTGACTTCGCCGATGTAACGCCTGGTCACGCGCATCAGCGGCGTGATGATGAGAAAACCGTCGCCGCCGACTTCGTCCATCACCGCGCCCATCTCCTCGGCCACGCTGTCGGGCGTGCCGACGAGGCGGATGGAGGTCGAGGTGCCGCTGTCGCGTGCCAATTGGCGCAGGGTTTTGCCGCTTCCCCATTGGCCGAATTTGTCGAGCACGCCCTGCTCGCCGTTGGTGGTCATGTAGGGGAGTTCGGCATCGAGGTCGTAGCCGGAGAAATCGATGTCGGTGAGCGAGCCGAAGAGCGCGAGCGCGCCTTCGACGAATGCGTCCGATCCATACTCGCGTTCGTCGCGGTCGAGTGCTTCCTGCATGGTGGCGCCGAGGACGGGGGCGATGAGGAAGAGGACTTTGATGCTGTCCGGGTCGCGGCCGGCGGCGGCGGCGAGTGCCCGCACGTCGTCGCGGTAGGCTTTCATGCCGGCGATGCCGTCGGCGAAGGCGACGATGCAGTCGGCATGGGTGGCGGCGAAGCGGCGGCCGCGGGGAGATCCGCCGGCTTGCAGGAAGGCCGGGCGGCCTTGCGGGCAGCGCACGGTGTTGAGCGGGCCTTTGCAGCTAAAATATTTGCCCTCAAAGTTGATTGCGTGAACCTTGCGATAGTCGGCGTAGGTGTTGGTGGCGTGGTCGCGCACGACGGCGCCTGGTTCCCAGGAGTCGAACAGGGCGCGGACGAGGGCGACGTATTCGTCGGCCATATCGTAACGCTGCTGACGCGGCGGCAATTCTTTGAGGCCGAAATTATGGGCGGACGCCTCGGCGGCCGTGGTGACGATGTTCCAGCCGAAGCGGCCGTGCGAAATATGGTCCAGCGTGGCGGCCAGCCTTGCCAGCGCGAAGGGGGCGTAGGCCAATGTCGAAAGCGTGGAGACCACGCCCAGGTGTTTTGTCGCGGCGCCGATGAGGGCGGCTAGCGGGGCGGGGTCGTTTTTGGGCGCCATCAGGCCGTGGCGCAGATAGGTTTGCATGCTGCCGCCGTGCACTTCGGATATGCACAGCGAGTCTTCGAGCATGATGAGGTCGAAGCAGGCGCGCTCCAGGGCTTTGGCCATATCGACATAAAATTGCCCGTCCCAGGGCTCTTCGCTGTGCGATATTGGGTCGTTCCAGCCGGTGGTGCCGAAGGGGGTGAACCAGCCTAGGTGGAAGCGTTTGGTCATGGGGGTGGTGTTCCGCGAGAGAGAAAGAAAGCCAAACCGCAAAGGCGCGAAGACGCAAAGGTACGCGAAGGTGGTGTGTATTCAGTGATTGGTTCCTAGCTATCGGCTTCTGGTGAACCGAAACTGGTTACTTCTTCCTCAGGAAGTTTATTCTCGAAATGTACATATTTGCGAGGCATTTGTAGGAATCTGGGTTAAGGTCTGGGTTAGATCGCCAGTTGACAGTCCGTTGAGGGTCTATGCAATGGGCGGATCGCGCGCTTAACCATCGTTTCTGCTCCTCCATTATCAAAGGCTTTGAAGCAGACTGTCCGGACATCGCATCTCTGTAGGCTGCATTAAGTTCCAGATCCAAAGAGGTCAGGTCATTGTGCGCGCAAATGGCCGCATCAACGATAGTTGATGCTTTATCACACTCAAAAGTAGGTGGCGTGAATAGCTCTGTTTGGCATTCTTTACTCTCGGAACAACGCTCTATATTAACAAAAAACTGCTTTGAAGTCTTTTTTATGATTATGTTGGGCTCCCAGTTGAACAGGACTGCGCCATAAAGGCGGGAACCGATGTATAGCCAAATGCCTTGCTTTGGGCTCGAAGGATTAAACGCTTTGATGGAAACCACGCGGTGCGAATCAAAGCTGCAAACGGCAAGCGGAGGCGCGGTTCCTTTGCTCCATGGGTATGCTTCGACGTTGCTTGCGGCGCCCGGAATGCTATCCAAGGTATAGGGAAATCCAGCAGGCTGGTCACCCACATCCGCCCACTTAGCCTCAATTTTGGCGACACCCTTATCGACATCGCAGGATATTTTGAAGTAAAGTTGAGTTACGTCTGCCGATGCAAAATTGGTCAAAATCGTAACGAGAAATGCGGCTAGGCCAAGCACGGTCATAAGGTCCGTAGGGCGGAAAAGCACAGCGCCCTCTACCAATTCGGTCGGGCGGCAGGCGCGGCGACGAGAGTGGTGTCGAGAGGCGGGAGCGGCGGAAGTCGTTTCGCTTTTCCGCCCTACGGCCCTAGGAGTCATGTGCATCGAGCAGCGCGAGATAATGGTCTTTGACCGCCCGAGGCAGCCATGCGCTCTCAAACGCGTTGCGGGAGAGTTGGGCGAGGCCGGCTTTGTCGATGCCGGCGGCGCGGTGGACGAGGGCGAAATTCTCGTTCATGTAGCCGGCGAAATAGGCCGGGTCGTCGGAATTGACCGTGACGCGCAGGCCCAGTTTCAGCATCTCATGCACCACGTCCGCTTGCGGGCCACCGGTGACGAAGGTGTTTGACACCGGGCATACGGTCAACGCCAGGCCGCGGCGTTTGATTTCCTCGCATAACGCAGAATCTTCGAGCGCGTTGACGCCGTGATCGATGCGGCCGACGCCGATGTCGTTCAGGCAGGACCAGATGTGGGCGACGGAGTTCTCCTGGTTGACGTCGCAATGCATGGTGAGGAGAAAACCCTCGTTGCGGGCGCGTTCGAAAACTTTCTTGAATTTGATCGGCGGGTTGCCTTTTTCGTTGGAATCGAGGCCGACGCCGATGATCCATTCTTTATACGGCAGGGCTTGCAGCAGCGTGGCCATGGCGAATTCCGCGCTCCAGTCGCGCAAAAAACACATGATGAGCGCGGAGCGCAGGCCGAGCTGGTGGTCGGCGTCCATTTGCGCGCGGCGCAGGCCGCGGATGACCGTGTCGAAGGATACGCCGCGGGCGGTGTGGGCCTGGGGGTCGAAGAACATTTCGACATACAGCACGTTTTGCGAGCGCGCGCGGGTGAAGTAGGCCATGGCGAGGTCGTAGAAATCGGGTTCGTGGAGCAGCACTTCCATGCCCTGGTAGTAGATGGTCAGAAAGGAGGGAAGGTCGTGGAAATTGTAGGCGGCGCGCATCTCGGCGACGCTTTTGTAGGGGAGCGCGATGTTGTTCCGCGCGGCGAGCGCGAATTTCTGTTCCGGCTCCAGCGTGCCCTCTACATGGACATGCAGCTCGCACTTCGGCAGGGTCTGGATGAAGGTCTCGATGTCCAAAATGGTCTCCGCCTAATGTCCAAAAGTTTTTTGGTTCTTTTTTTCAAAAAAGAACAGTCTTTCTTTCCTGGGGGCTCGGCCATCGCCGTCGGCGCGTAAAATGATGGGTCGAGACCCATCCTACGCTTGGAGTTTTCGTGTGAGTACTCTGCTGGTCCGCAATGCTGCGATGGTCGTCACGATGGACGCCGATCGGCGAGAAATCCGCGGCGGGGGGCTGTTTGCTCGCGACGGGGTGATCGAGCTTGTCGGGGTGGACGAAGCGCTGCCGTCCTCGGCCGATGAGGTGGTGGATGCCGGCGGGCAGATTCTGCTGCCCGGCCTGGTGAATTGCCATCATCATCTGGACCAGGTGCTGACGCGCAACCTGCCGGCCGGGCAGAATGCGGAACTTTTCGACTGGCTGCGGGCGCATTACCGCATCTGGGCCAGGCGCACGCCGGAGGGGTCGCGCACGGCCACGCTGGTGGGGCTCGCCGAACTGGCGCTATCGGGCTGCACCACCGTGTTCGACCATGCGTATGTGTTCCGCAACGGCTGCCGGGTGGATGACCAGATTGCGGCGGCAGCCGAGATCGGCGTGCGCTTCATGGTGTCACGTGGGAGCATGTCGCGCGGCCAGTCGCAGGGCGGGTTGCCGCCGGATGATTGCGTGGAGGATGAGGCCGATATTTTAGCCGATTGCGAGCGGGTGATCGGGCGGTATCACGATGCCGCGCCGGGGGCGATGACGCGCATCGTGCTGGCACCGTGCTCGCCGTTTTCGGTGAGCGGCGGGCTGATGCGGGATTCGGCGGCGCTGGCGCGGGCGCGCGGGGTGCGGCTGCATACGCATCTGTGCGAGACGCTCGATGAGGAGGCCTACACGATGGCGCATCATGGCATGCGCCCGATCGCGTATATGCAAAGCCTGGATTGGGTGGCCGATGACGTGTGGTTTGCGCACGCGGTGCATGTGAATGCGGCTGAAATCGGCGTGCTGGCGCGGACCGGCGCCGGCGTGTGCCATTGCCCGACCTCCAACATGCGCCTGGCCTCCGGCATCGCGCCACTGCGCGCCTATATGACGGCCGGCGTGCGGGTGGGGCTGGGCGTCGATGGCTCGGCCAGCAACGATGCATCGAACCTGCTGGCGGAGGCGCGGCAGGCGATGCTGCTGGCGCGGCTGCGGCTGGCGGTGGTGGCCGAGCCGGAGCGCGTGTGGACGAGCGCGCGCGATGTGCTGGAACTGGCGACGCTCGGCGGCGCTTCGGTGCTGGGGCGGGACGATATCGGCGCGCTGGAAGCCGGGCGCTGCGCCGATTTCTTCACCCTGGACCTCGATAGCATCGGCTACGCCGGCGGGCTTTCGGACCCGGTGGCGGCAGTAGTATTCTGCGCGCCACAGATAGCCCGCTGTACCTATGTTCAGGGGCGCGCCGTCGTGCGGGAAGGACGGGTTGTTACGGTCGATATGGCGGAGGTGGTCGCGGCGCATAATCTTCTGGCGGCGCGTATTCGGGCGTAAGCACGAAAGAAGGGACTTATTTTTTGAAAAAAAGAAGCAAAAAGTTTTGGATATTGGGTTGGGGCTAAAGGAGGAACGGGCGGCTGAGGCGATCGGAATTTTATTTCAAAAAACAACAAAGCGTACCATATATTAAATATATATTCAGAAGAGCGGCATCATGGCGGATTTACAGGCAGAGGTGCGCGCCGTGGCGCGGATTGCGGCCGTGCCGACGATCCTCGATGTCGTCTGCCGCATCACCGGCCTGGGCTTCGCCGTCGTCACCCGCGTGACCGAAGACCGCTGGATTGCGTGTAGCCTCAAGGACGAGATCGGCTTCGGATTGCACGCCGGCAGCGAACTCGCGGTGGAGAGCACCATCTGCCATGAAATCCGCCAGCACCGGCACCCCGTCGTCATCGACAATGTGGCCTGTAACGCCACCTACCGCGACCATCACACCCCGGCACTCTATGGCTTCCAAAGCTACATCTCGGTGCCTGTCGTACTGCCGGACGGTGTTTTCTTCGGCACGCTCTGCGCCCTGGACCGCCGGCCGCATATGGTCGATACGCCGGAAATTGTCGCCTCCTTCACCCTGTTTGCTGAGCTGATCGCCTACCACCTCGATGCCGACCGGCGAGTTCGCGAGGCGGCGGCGATGCTGGCCCGCGAGCGCGAAATCGCCGAGCTGCGCGAGCAGTTCATTGCCGTGCTGGGGCATGATTTGCGCAATCCGCTGCAGGCGGTGAGTGCCGCGGCCGACCTGCTGGCAGCCGATCCGATGCGGGCGGCGGAAATGGCCGGGCATATCCAGCAGAGCGTCGGGCGGATGATCGGGCTGATCGACAATGTCACCGATTTCGCCCGCGGCCGGCTGGGCGGCGGGCTGAGCCTGGTGCGTGACGCCGACGGGCAGGTGGAAGCCGTGTTGCGGCAGGTGGTGCAGGAGCTGCGTACCACCCACCCGGACCGCACGATCGCACTCGACCTCGATCTGGTGCAGCCCGTCGCCTGCGACCGGCCGCGTATCGCCCAGCTCCTGTCCAACCTGCTGGGCAACGCCCTGACGCATGGCGACCCGGCCGCGCCGGTGCAGGTGCGTGCCTCGGCGCGCGACGGGGCGTTCGTGCTGGACGTGATCAACAGCGGCGAGCCGATCCCGCCGGAGACACTGCAAAACCTGTTTCAGCCGTTTTTTCGCGGAACAACGCCAGGCGGCGCACAGGGGCTGGGGCTGGGGCTGTATATCGCGTCGGAAATCGCCCGGGCGCACGAGGGGACGATCGAGGTGGTGTCCACGGCTGAGGAGACGCGGTTTAGGTTTCGGATGGGGGGAGGATGAAGAAAGCAGTTCTTTTTTGAAAAAAAGAACCAAAAAACTTTTGCACCTTGGGCCGGGCCTGTCCGGAGAGGCCGAAGCCAAATATTCAAAAGTTTTTTGCTTCTTTTTTTCAAAAAAGAAGACCTTGCTACGGCCGAAGTGGTGGGCTGAAGCCCACCCTACGCCCTCCGGCTAGTGCGCCGCTTCCATGTCGTGGAACTGCTCGGTCTCGGTGCTGCCGGCCATCGCCGTGGTGGAGGAGGCGCCGCCGGCGGCCGTCGTCGCTACCGCGTCGAACCAGCCGGTGCCGACTTCGCGCTGGTGGCGCGTGGCGGTGTAGCCGGCGGTCTCGGCCGCGAACTCGGCCTGTTGCAGCTCCGAATAAGCCGCCATGCCGCGCGCCTTGTAGCCGCTGGCGAGCTGGAACATGGAG